>Ga0307512_10001145_pt1 | contig 38564 bp, 38 predicted proteins | sample 14_EM_MG_FD_200267 | JGI IMG/M metagenome (GOLD analysis project Ga0307512, IMG submission 200267) | Populus trichocarpa ectomycorrhiza microbial communities from riparian zone in the Pacific Northwest, United States - 14_EM | ecosystem: Host-associated > Plants > Roots > Unclassified | place...
CGTTCTCTTGTATAGCAAGCAGCAGTACGACTTTGAAAGATATTCTGATTCTTGTTCTCTCGATACGCACTTCGAGCTCAGTTCCGCAACATCCATATCACCTGCGCCCGACCCCGCCCGTTACAATGAGGTGGATCACCTGTTCTTTTCCCGTTTCGAATGCTAATTAAGGATGACAGGTCAAGGGCCAACATACTGGAGCAAAGCTAGCCATACCTTTGAAGCGCATGCTTGATGGCTTTCAGCTTACCGACAGCAGTTTGCTTGCAATTATGATTGACAATGCTTCCTCAAATGAGTCGATGACATGCGGGCTGCAATCAACACTCGAGGCCTCTGCAATCCAGTGGCCTGCTCTGAGGAACCACATACCATGCATGGCACAGGTCATACAGCTGGCTTTAGGTGCATTCATGAGCAGTCACAGTGTAAAAGGCCGCACCAAGTCTTCGGAAGCCCATGACCGCGATGAGCAATGTGGAGAGAATGAGAGCATAGACATTGGGAAGAGTCAAAGACTTCGAAAAGAGGGCAACACTAGAATCAATAAGGTGTCAGCCATGGAACCAGGTTTAGCAAAGATAATTGAGAAAGTGCGTATTTCATGATATTTTGGAAGTCCTGAAATTGACCTTGATATGGCAGAGAATGCTTGCTGTATTGATTACGCTGACACCTGGTCATCGAAATGAGTGCATTGACTGTCAAAAAGCCAAAGTTCACATCGCGGCACTACCGATTATGGATGAGAAGAAACGGTGGAACTCAACACTGGGGTTGCTCGACCGCGCTTACCGCTTACGGGAATTTACATGAGAGTAGCTCCAACATCCACAATTCACTGAATAACGGCCACTTTTCACAACTCAAGATGAGTGGAGCATTGTGAAGTATGTCATGGAAGTATTGAGGCCATTTCGATATTGGACCATGTGGATGTCACAGAGGCATACAGTCAGATGGCATCATGTGATCACAGTGCAAAACGACATGTTCGATCACATGGACGGCGTGATGCTACCTTTGGCCAACAAGAAGACTACATGGAAGGAAGACTTGTTCTTCGCTGTGAAGTTAGCTCTACAAAAGCTGTCCAACCACTACGCTGCAGTGACTCCAATGACGGGCATGCTGCTCATTGTTGCACATATCTTCGATCCTTTTCGGAAGTTCCGATCGTGTAGAAAGTGAGACAACGGAATCGATATAAGCTCTGAGGACGAGACATCCTATACTACCCGAAACCAAGAGGCCTTTCTGAAGTACGTGGGGTATGAATACTGTGCCAATCATCGACGTGTGCCAGTCAATAACCACGAAAGCTTACCGAGCAGCAATCTCATCCCCTCCGCAATGCCTTCAGGATCCTCTCAATCATCTTTTGATCAATATCATTTGTCAAGCAATGATGAAGAATACTTAGCGCCTAACAATGTGGCTGAGATGACACCCGGACAAAGTGATTGTGCAGCACGTCTGTTGACTGCCCCCAGGCTATATTCGAATTCGCCCCCTGAGGCACCAAAGAACTGGGTGCAAATTAATCCAAATCTCAATGATTACCACTCCGACCCAAGGGAGATTAGCAGTTCATTTTGGTAACCGGACATAACCGAGTGGTGGCGTCAACAGGAGGAAATGCACTCAAAGTACGCCAATCTTTCCAATGTGGTGTGCAACATCTTCTCTATGATACCACATGGTGTCGGAGTGGAGGCCAATATTTCCCTTGGCCAAGATGTTATCGGCTGGAGGCAGTCACAAACCACAGGCAAGACCCTTCGCAAGACACTTGTTGTAAGGCAGTTTGCCCGAGCCAATAGCATAATGTTCGCAGGCGCTAACCCAGAATTGGATACAACGAACAGAGAAAACGACTAGGAAATGAAGAAAGAAGCAGAAGCAAGGAAAATACACAGAATGGCCATGGTTCACAACGTGTTGGAGATGTGGCAGGGCAGCCAAAACCTATGTGCTATGCAGAAGAAATCTCGCGCTCAAAACAAGCAGATGACCGCCGTGGGATACATCTGGGACATGGAAGATATCGTCAAAGCATCCTGGTCACTCTTTCAACTTGATGGTGCAGCTGCTTTCAAAATGTCAGAAAGATCTACTTTGCCACCACCTTTGTCTGCAAAGAACCTCCCTTGAGGACGAACTCATGTGTTAAATGTCCACCGAATCCCAAGATTCAACCGTCATCAAGTCGAAAGTGATGAGGATAGCGCACCTGAATGCATTTTCGACATTGAAGAGTGGCGAAACTGTAATGGGGACTGCGAAAATCCAAATGACAGCGAAGATGATTGTGCAGCGGAGGTTGAATCTGGTATAGAGCAAGACAATAGCATCCAGGATCTGCAATGCGCAAAGCAGAGAGATGTGTGTGCCGCGCCATATGTTCCCGGATTGATTCGGCCTACACGGAAGTCAAAGAGTCAGGCTGGAAAGGTAGTGATGACGGTGATAGCAATCGAAACGAGGCGGAATCAGTGAGTGAAGTAAAAGCAGGACAGAATGCGTCAATGTTTCACCAGCTTCTTTATGTATCTTGACCGAGAGTTTTAGTTAGAGATATATAATGGGCGAATGGTGAGCAGTAGCTTATGAATACTGGTTCATAAACAGATGTATAGCAGGCGCAATGAACCATTTGACAAGATACATAAAATTTAGTCGTGTGAGAGCGAACAGTGCAAGAATGTTACTGCGCTCGGCTTTGCCATAGGGCCAAGTCTCAATCTCTGAGAAAGACTACCAAGAAGTTCAAAACATAATGAAAACTATTATCGATGGCAGCAGATGTTGAATGGACAATACATTGATATGAGCATCAACGGAGCGTCAATGATTTGTGGTTTTGAAAGAATGGTAATTACACAGTGATTTGGTCGCTGTTATGAATAACCGATGTATTGGCTGCTTTCATAGGCAAAAGAGACAGCAATACGGTCACCACCCCATTCTGAGAATGAGTGTCAACAAAGCGTCAACCATGTGTGGGTTTGTAAGTACGGTAAATACACAGTGATTTGGTCGCTGTTATGCATCACCGATGTATTGGCAGTCTCTATAGGCAAAAGAGACAGCAACACGGTCACCATCCCATTCTGAGAATGAGTGTCAACGCACCGTCAACGATTTGTGGTTTTGTAAGTATGGTAATTACACAGTGATTTGGTCGCTGTTATGCATAACCGATGTATTGGCAGCTTTCATAGGCAAAATAGACATCAACTCGGTCACCGCCCAATTCTGGGAATGGGCGTCAACGGAACATCAACGATTTGTGGTTTTGTAAGTACAGTAGTTACACAGTGATTTGGTCGCTGTTATGCACAACCAATGTATTGGCAGTCTTTATAGGAAAAAGAGACACCAACACTGTCACCATCCCATTCTGAGAATGAGCGTCAACGGAGTGTCAACAATTTGTTGTTTTTTAGGTACGGTAATTACACCGGGATTTGGACGCTGTTATGCATCACCGATGTATTGCCAGCTTCGATAGGCAAAAAAGACAACAACACTGTCACCGCCCCATTCTGAGAATGTGCGTCAACGGAGCGTCAATGATTTGTGGTTTTGTGAGTACCGTAGTTACACAGTGATTTGGTCACTGTTATGCATAACGGATGTATTGGCAGCTTTTATAGGCAAAAGAGACAGCAACACAGTCACCGCCCCTGTCTGAGAATGAGCATCAACGGAGTGTCAACAATTTTTAGCTTCGCATCTTGCATAATTTATGTTCCGATTAGTTGCAGACATCCATTCATCAGATATTGGCTGCCTTTACTGACAATAATCACAGCAACATGCTCGCTGCCGCATCCTGAGAATGAGCGTCAACATAGCGTCAACCATTTTGAGCTTCGCATTTTGCGTAATTTATATTCCGATTGGTTGCAGACATCCATTCATCGAATATTGGCAGCCTTTACTGGCAAAAACAAAAGCGACATGCTCCCTGCCGCATCCTGAAGATGACTGTCAACGGAGCGTCAATGGTTGTAGTTGTTCCATATTTGGTAATCAAGGCATCGCACTGATCTCCGTGTTGATAACGCAATTATTGACCGCCCTTATAGGCAAAAATTCAATTGAAGAAAGGTAAAACACCCATTCCAAATTAATCAATATTGCAAGCTGCAAAGCATGCCAAATCATATCGTAGGTTGTTGAAAACGCGATTTTGATAAGATACTATTAACATACTCCAAAAACAAGAGCCTGATTTGAATCTATGGATGGACCCGCAGGGCGACCCGCTGACAACCCGCCTAATTCAGACGGGTTGGCAGTTTACCATCGAACAGTACCTGAGTTGACGGTTCAGGTTCATTGACAACCCAGACCGCCACTTTGGCAACGGTTCGGTTTGGACCCGGGCGCAGACCCGAAGTCACGGTCCGGAACCGTTGCTAACACTAGCAAAGAGTATGGCAACACAACTGGATTATACAACAACCATTGCAAATACTCTGAACTATGTAATCAATGGTATCCAGTTTGGTCTGCACATGACTTTAAGCAGCATCAATCATGTAACCAGCATATGAAAACATGGGTGGATCAAAGTCTGAGGCGACAAGTAGACAACTTCAAAATCGAATCATTCCATATACCAGCTGCCCTGCAAACGCTCCTATTAGAACTTGATTACAGGCTAGACGATGAAAATTTGATTGAAGATGACTCACATATCATTGGAAAATTGTATTTACAGGATATTTTTAAATATATCTGATTCCTCTTAGCACACCTTCCATTTCAAGTGCACCTCAATTTTGAACCAGTGCACCTTACTGATGCAGATTGGCATCATATCTACAGTCAACTGAACATAGGCAATTGATGGTGGGACACCCAGGATTAACTGTCTACTGCAGTGACAATTGTGCCCATTATTGGTGCATCCAACAGGACTCACTTGACCAATTTTTCGGGCATTTAGCATGCCTTGCCGTCATATCTTATAATTGGTAATATTTGAAATCATATCAGCTGCACACCTAAGGAGCACACTCAGGTTCTCATCAGGCTGATCCCATGTCCCCCAACAGGTGCGGGAAACATTTACCAAGCTTGGCATAACCCAGTTGCAACTGTGCTGTCTCAACTTAAGCATCTTGAACTCACTGCCTCTAGCTTGAAATGGGATTGTGCAGATGAATTCCAGCAACAATGTTACCCTCGGTTGGCTGCCTGGGATAGGGATTATCTTGCACAGGTGATGGTTGCTCAAGTCTTATAAGGCTCATGTCTGATGTGTGAAATTCCAAAAAGTGTGCCAATCAGGCATTCAAATTGTCGACCACTCGTTATCTTAAGATACCAGCATGTTTACTTGCAGCTACTGGAGGATACAACTCTTAATGCTCTGCACACTCTTGGTGTCCACCCTATCTGCAACCAGTTCTGGCAATACCCTCTCTGCATTGTCTACTGGCTTTGGCAGCCTGATGAATTGCATCAGCTGCTCCTGTGATTAGCTAAGGACTTATTGCACTGGCTGCTCAAATATCTGAAATCTAGAAATGACACAGATCAATGTGACAATCAATTAACATTGGTACCATGATATTCAGGCCTCCAACACTGCTCTAAACTATTCGATTCATTGAAATGCGGCACCTGGCAAGGTTAACAGATATGTAGAATGATCAAAACACTACCTGTGAAATGCACACCAATTCGGGTCTGCCGCAAGGGTGATGTAACAGCACGGCGGCACGTGATGTGTCCAGGGCCGGGTAACACCCGCTTTATATAGTCGGCTCGCCACGAGCCTTAGATCTCTAGCGATAATCCTACTTTAATTACCATATACTACTCTACACTATTGACATCCACGTTTGCAACCGTATCTTCTCTTATACCTTCCTACGAGGCCATACACGGGCATATGGCTTTTCAGGTGATGGGAAAATTGTGGCCGAAACAGTTTCTAATGAAATGGTACTGGGAGCAGTGTCAGCATTATGTGAATTCTCTCTACATGCTAGCCAACTAAGTTACTATGATCGATTCCATAATGCACTGGACAATACACTCAATCGATTCTATAACAAAAAGGGTATTTTTCAAAAACAGACAATGTCAAAGTCTGCAATAGCCAAAGTGGATAAACAGTTGGCAAGAGAATCCCTTCAGTTACAGAAACAAAAGATTCATATGCTTTATGCTGCAATTGAGGTCCAGGTGTATGGGGCTTAAAAGGTTTTGACTACAAAACGTAGGCAATTTCAGATGCGTCTGAATAGAGCCAAATGAGATGCAACCAAATGATCAAATACTGATCATCCGAAAGCAATTGATTGATGGGAACACAAAATCCATCAGGTGATGCTTGCTGAACACAAGCTTTTCGATAAATTATTCCAACATCATGAGTGACAACCATTGCAGAAAGGCAAAACTAAGGCAATCTGTCCCAGAAGCGAATTCGCCAACAAACTTTCACAACTGAAATCTGCCACAGAATGGTATGCTAATGGAGCGGCAAACATGATGCCTGACAATTGAGTGCACTTTCAGATCTTCCTATCAGTTACTGATACTGAAGCCCCCATCTGGAGCTTGGCTGATATGGAGAGCATCACTGACTAGCTGAGGGGAGAGATTAATCGCATCACCTTGAATGAGCAGAAGCAGTTCAAGAAGAAATTGTCTGTTGACTTAATCAAGTTTGAAGCTTGGTCGCAGCCAATCAGCATTCAGGAACTCCGCAATACAATCGAACAACAAGTATTACATTTTAGATATCCAATGATGTATCTTGTGAGCGATATATCAGAGTCAATTCAGCAGATGTGTTCTGCTGACAATTTTACAACTGATATTTCTGAATGGCTACATATTACCAATGTGAAAAAGGTATATCTATCTTTCAACAAAGTAAATTACATTGGACAGAAGCTCAAGCATAATGACCAGTGTACTAGTCTTGACAATATGGAGGAGAAACTGTCCTACCTTGCCCTTCAAGACTGGTACGATATTGACACTGCAACAGTTTTCAACCTACCATCCACTACTGATAAACAGAGAAGTACACACTGAGCCCATGCAACACATCTCCAGACAATTCAGGCTGAGCCCTTCTTCCGCCACATATCACACCTAGTATATCATCTGAGAGAAATGCATGTCTGTGGAGTATGCAGATGTATCATATTAACCTCACTCAGAGATGCATCAGCAGATTGCAGAATTCCCAACTTTGGACAGCTTTTCCACACAGAAAATTGAACAAGACTTGGGACACAACGTTAGTAGATTAGTGCTCCGATATGATCAGAATCTACTCATAGGCAGTAGATTTGGTGAACTCTGGAATGGGCAGTTGTATTACCATCAACCATTGAACGACCTTACTTCGATTGAGCGTCCCAGACTTGATTGGACAGTTCACTATGCATATGCCAACCGAGGGATCATACCGAAATCTCATAACATCTGGGTCCAGTATATGCAAAGTGAAGAGAATAAACTCCATAACACCTTCCAATGATGAATTCCTTCTTTTCCTGTGTTAAACTTTAGCAGGACTCCACTGAATCAGATCCTGCAATTTCAGGAGCAGGTGCCTGCCGGACATACAATGTCAACAGTATCGAGAAGGTGCAAGAATACTCAACAGCGGGTATTACGTCCTCAAGCTCAAGAATATGCTGTGGTAATTCCAACAAAGTACAAAAATACACATGGTTGGGCTGATTGTGTTGACAGATTCATCCAGGTTGTCAAAGAGACTAACAAAATAGATATTGTATCCATTGGAGCAAGGGTAGGACTAGGACGTTAGATGCAGGACAATGCTTCATTGGGCGGCATTGATAGCATATTGCTTGCAAATCATCATCTAGATTTAGATACCTACTGGACTGTATGTTAATTAGAATTGCCTGATTCAGGTGTGTAGCAGTAAGATAGTTTATTGAATTGTACTATTCAATATAGACATTATATATCATCACTCCCAGAGTCTGGCTCCAGCTGCACTGAAATCGTCTTGGAGATGAGTGTCATAGTCGCAGCTGCTTCGAAATTTTGCCAACTTCAAGCCTTGATTTTGTAGCATTCTGAATACAACTTCATACTCTTGAAAGTGTTGTTGTATTATGTTCCCCTACTTCCAAAGCATTGAGGACTACCTCAGAGCTGATCATTTTGCAACCAGCCTGCCTGGGAGCATCTGAGAGCATCTGGAAAGATTATTGTGGCCGTTCAGAATTGCTGAGTTGCTGAGTTAGAACTTCCAAACCGTTTTAAATATTGCTGATGCCCTACACAACATTGTCATGCCATCTGTGTGGCTCTGAACATCTCCGCCTTTTCGTAAGACCAATTTCTTCTCGATTCCTCTATCGATACTACATTTCTCCCCTTGTACCATCAATCGCAACCCTGAACCATGACAGATATCCCCTTTCACATCTTTAAGATGAACTCTTTTTACTCTGGCATGCTTGCTTGCACAACTCTGACAAGTACAATCTCAGATTCTTATGACTCTGGCAAACTTGCTTTCACAACTCTGACATGGTCACTCTCACAGCTCCAACAAGCTCACTCCTACAACTCTGTGATCCTCACTTTCGCAACTGATATACTTGCTCTCCCAAAATCCAACATACTCACTTTTCATGCTCTGACATGCTTGGTCTCACTGCTCTGGCATGCTCACTGTCACCTCCCTGACAATCTGGCTTCACTATTAGCAATGGATGTAGCTTTCCTAGTAGGGGTGAATCTGGGTTCATTGTGAGCAGTGGAACCAGACTCACAGGAAGCGCACTGGTAGGGGTGGATGTAGATTTGCTGGTACCAGATAATCTGGACTCACTATAAAGAAGCTGTGGATCTGGCATCGCTTGGAGCAAGCTGGTACTTTTGGATCTGGCTTCGCTGGTTGAGGTGAAACTGCCTTCACTGGTACGAGTGAAACTAGCTTTGCTGGTAGCAGTGGATCTGGACTCGCTGGAAGCACGCTGGTAAGAGTGGACATGGCTTCACTGGTAGCAGAGAATCCCGTCTCCCTTTGAGCTGGCAAGAAGCTTTGGATCAGACTTAGCAGGGAGCAAGCTGGTAGTGGTGGATCCAGCTTTGCTGGTAGGGGTGAAACTAACTTCACTGGTAGGGGTGACACTGGCTTCGCTGGTAGGGGTGAAACTGGCTTCGCTGGTAGCAGGGGATCTAGACTCACTGGAAGCACGCTGGTAGGGGTGGATGTGGCTTCGCTGGTAGCGGAGAATCTGGACTTGCAATGAGCTGGGAACAAGCTTTGTATCAGGCATCACTGGGAGCAATCTGGTAGCGGTGGATCCAGGTTTGCTGGTAGGGGTGAAACTGGCTTCCCTGGTAGCAGTGGATCTGGACTTGCTGGAAGCACACTGGTAGGTGTGGATGTGGCTTTGCTGGTAGCAGAGAATCTGGACTTGCTATGAGCTGGCATGATGATTTGCATCTTGCTTCACAGGGAGCAAGCTGGTAGTGGTGAATCTGGCTTCACATCTGGGAGTGTATCTGGCTTCTCCAGTAGTACTTAGTAGTGGATCTGGCTTTGCTGAGAGTGGGCAGGGACATGGTATCTACAGCACTTGGAGAAGTGATATGAGATTAAAATGACCGATGCTGGTGATGGTAATGGTGGTGGTGGTGATGGCCATGATGGCCATGGTGGTGATGGTGATAGTGGTGCAGGTGATGGCAGTGGTAATGATAGTGATGGTGGTGATTTATAAGAAAGGGGTTGACGAAAGGGTATCCAGTATAAAATATATCCTTCATTCTGTAAATAGTTATCTCATATGGTGATATATGGTATCACTCCCATAATGGTACAAATGTATTGTATGGGACCATGATTTGGGGTAGTCAACTGTAATACGGTGGTAATGGCCTAAGTAAATCTCAGTTATGGTAGTGCAGAAGATTTTCCCAATGTGCTTGGTGTATTCTGTACTTGGTGTATGCTGTACTTGGTGTACACTGCACTTCTTCTATGCTGTGCACAGTGTTACCTCATGGTTATGGTATGGTTTCAGGTGATGGAATGACTTGTCTTCATAATTTCAGATGATACTAGAGTTGAGGATCAGAAAGAGACAGATAATAGGAGATGGTGGAAATAATCATAAGAAACTGGGACTTCTGAGAATTTCATGTGCAGGTCAACTTATCAGTCCTGATCCCATGGGTAAGCATGCCGATAAGTGGTATTCCAGACCCAATCAGGTAATTTGTACCCCTGATTTCCAATGTCTCCTCATATTCTCCGCATCATTCAAATGTTCATTCCCCATCACTCTTTCTTGTACACAACTCTATCATCATCGCAAAACGCAAAATTAAGTCATTCCTCTCTTATTGTCCATCCCAAGATTATACATTGACACTAAGTACAGCATACACCAAGTACAACCATACACTGAATACAGCATGCACCCAAGATTGACAATCTTCTCTTCATTCTCACGATTACATGTTGACTCCTAAATGTAGCTTCAGGTTTCAGCATGCCACCCTATTGATCAACCCCCACCAGCCAGCTCCCCATACAAGCTGAATGGTACATCAACTTATCACATTCCCACAGTTGTGAGCTAACTAACCAATTCATAGAGTCTGAGCAGCTGTAGGTCCTCCCTATTGACCCCCTTGAGATTGACCACCACCAGCTAGACTGCTTCCAGTTTGAATGCCTGCAGATCGACTCCCAGCAATTTGAACTGCTCCATGTACTCTTCCAATTTTGCTTGACCATGGCTTCCAAGTGCATCTCGAAACTTGCTGGATCACAGCCTTCAAGTACATTGCTAAGTTCACACAATTATTGCCTTTAAGTACATCTCTGAGTTTACTTGATCTCACCCTCCATGATCATCTCCAAACTCCCTTAATCACGGCTTCAAAGTGGATGTTCGAGTTTGCTCAATCTGAGCCTCAACCAGCATCTCCAAACTTGTTCGATTACAGCCTCCAAGTGCATCACTGAGTGTACTTAATCTCAGCATGTAAGTACATCTCCAAACTCGCTTACTCTCAGCCTCCAAATCCATCTCTATTATCAGTTGATCACAATCTTCAGGCATACCTCTCGCTGCTCTCATGTACCATGTGCAACCAGTCAAGATATACTGTGTGTAGATGGATAGTAATATAGCTACATAGATACATAGATACATAGATATATTGATAGGTAGATAAATCAATGCAAATACAAAATGACAAATGACTTTTAATCACATTTAACTATGCATAGTGACCACGATCTCCAGGTGCATGTGCAGCCAATTGCCTCCCAAGCATGTCAGTTCCATTTTCAGCTGCTCCTGAGATTGTTGCTATTCTTCCTTTATTCTTGAAGCTTTGAGACCAACATTCCCAGTTGCAACTGAAGGCCGCTGCATCAGTCCAGTCAACTTGGAGGGTTCTTGCCAGCACTCCCATTTGTACCTGAAGGCCAATGCATCGGTCCAGTCAACTTCGAAATTTAACCATTCTTGGATTTTAGTCCAACAAGTTCCAAATTCCCCCAGAGGTTCCAAGGGATAGAAACACATTTGCTGATGTCTTTCGGCGCTCCTCTGCCAGTATAGGTGCTCCTCCAAACTGATATGCATTTCTCAATCATTATTGGCATTCCTCAGCCTAGATTGTTACTTTTCCATTTCATTCTGCCCTCCTCCAACACTTTCTGTGTACTTCTCTTGTCCACACAGCACATCCCATCTGGCACACCACTTTGTCTGGTACTTCCTTCCCTTTTTCATCTGAGTATATCATATTGCCTTTCAAACTCCCATTTTGATTTTTAACTAGCAAACATCTCATGACATCTTGGTTAGATATCACACATTGAAACAAATGACCTTGGAATTCAAGTTCACTCACTCCCCACAGAGCAATTATCTGCAAAGATTAAAAGTGCCTCCAGCATATTTGTCCCATCAATGAATGGTGGGTTTCGACTTTCATCAACACTGATGGGAAGGAAGATACAGTGAATCATACGAATACCATATTCAATTGATAAAATTTGACGACTTAGTCAGGTAATTGATTCAGTGTACCTAGTTTTATGTTTGAAATACTTGCCTCTATCTTTGGTTTCTAAAAATGGCAACGTCAAAGATAGATTGTTGAAAAAGATATGATGACTGGGATAATTATGATGTATAAGTTGTAATGAACGATGATCAATGAATTATATTCACACCGGAGGGTAACCCTCTCCATGTACAGATCAAGAGAGTCTCAGATAATGCCAGCAGTTCTCCAAATGTATTTCCATACGATTTCTGGTATCATTCAGAGTTCATTTATGATTTTTATGTTGGTTAGGTGATACTCTCAGATGTTCGCAATGTTCTCTTCAACACACTAACATGTTTCCAAGTTTATCACAATTACTCTCATAGTACATCTGTACCAGTCATCAAACATTTTAGTTACTCCAAATGTCAGCCACAATTCCCTCCTAGGGTCTCATTCTCTCCCGAAATTGACACTTCTAAGTTTACACTCCACCTCCTCTCACACACTTCTGGATACTTCCAATAACTATAATATATTTTGCAGATGTAGTTCTGGTGTTTCAGTGAGATCCAATGCAATACTTGTGCAACTGATCAGATACTTCAACTTGGAAATCAAGTATGGGGTTTCAGCTAGGTTAATCAAATTCATTTTTTGAGCATAATTTCTAACATACTTTTGCATCGAAATATGGTGATCAATGTAGGTATTAATGTGTATCAAGTCTGATCAGCTGTACTAGCTAATGGACGCAATCATCACCAATCTGGATCCAGTGGGAAGATAGTACTTGGTAAACTGAACATCAAAATATGTGAAACTCAAAACAATACTTACTCCCAGCATATGCATATAGGTATATTCTACATCAGACACCATTGTTAATTACTCATTCTGGCATAATGGGTAGTGTAAGGCATGGTTGATAGTCCTAATTACAAAGACATATCGGATTTTAGAATGATGAATATGAAGTTTGTATCCAGTAACAATTCAAATGTTGAAGTTCTATTCAAAGTTATCCATTGCTTTGCAATTCAACAGAATAAGTAAAGAGAGAAGAAGTGGAAATCCTCTAACTACAAAAATCCTATCTTCAGATACAATTTGTTTGCCACCCTCAACTCATTTTCCATGCTATAATGTACCATCCAAATCCTTGCTCCTGATCCTACACACCACTTAACACACTCTTATCAAAACACCCACTCCATATCACCCAACATTACAACACCTCAAACCACTTACTTATCATTATAACATATCCTACCAACTCTCCATACAATGTTCATGCCATCTCCAGTTTCGACAACATTATCCACTCTCTATATCTCCAGGTGGCACTCGTCCTTTGGTTCCTCCCTTAACCCTTAACTCTGTGCTGTAATAGTAGCCACACATAAAATAATATGCATTCCACAGTACCAACCAATGTTATGATTTTGGCCACCATATTCTGCTGTAATGGCAGTCATAATTAGGTTCTCGCCAATGGCACAAGATGTGTCCTGAGCTGGGTAACCGCAACATTATATAGATGACTCACAATCTCTCTGAGATTGGCAGCGATACTCTTACCTACTTACTACTCTATGCCATTATATCATTCATCTGTGCAACCGTATCTTTGGATATACTTTCATACGTGGCTCTATACGGATACATGGCCTTATCCTATTATCTCACTAAATCAATTCGATAAGTTTCGCTCACAGGATCTCACAAGTTACCTCTTTTGATAAGTCACCTCAAATGTAATGCATTTTACCAAGATACATTCCTCAAAAGTCTACCAGAACTCAATTGCATGTAACTGACATCCATGAGAGTGATGATACTCTTCAGGCGGTGGAATGAACAGCCAAATGCACTACTCCAATGGTCTTACCTGAGGCCGACAATGATGATAATTATGACCTCAACAATAACCTCAAAAATAACCTCAACAATAACCTCAACAATAACTTCAACAATAACCTTAACAATAACCTCAACAATAGCCTCAACAATGACCTTGATGCTGACCTCAGAGGTCAGGGAGATGAAGATAGCTTGATGGACAATCATATTGGTGATTGCCATTCCAAAATTACTGACAAAGATGGTCTAGAAATGGCAACTCCAAACTGGTTGATGCTGCAAATGCTGTTCAAACATTGGGCCCTGAGGAAAGTAGAACAGAGACCCAAACAGGAAAGGATAGCTGCCAAACAGGATCAAGGAGCGACCTAATACGCTGAACACACTGAATCAAGCACCACAGGCTCAAAATCCAATATCTACAAGTTTGTTGTCCACACACTGTACTGTCACAGTGCAAAGGAGCTGGACCAATTGTTTGGATGCGTTAAACTCAGATTTCAACTCCCATGAGCCTCTTATTCCCATGCAGTGGACTGGATCGCGTTAACTACACTATTTGTCTTCATGATACCTAGCGTAATCACATTACGTTGGCACTCAGACATAGAGCGATGCCTGATCGTTCCGAATAGGCACGCAACTTATCTGTGGAATCCGATCTATACCTGCAGGACTTCGACATCTTTCCCAAGGAGATGTCCAATGTTTCCTGGGATATGGGTGGATGTTGGGTGGCTGTCATTAGGCTGATGCAGCATTACATACAACATCCACAAGAGTCAGTCAGAGCCTTTGCAAATCTTCTGAAAGCTAATTGCTAACAGGCTGGGCGGAATGTACAGAAGAATGAAGAACTCCTCTACGATATTGCTTGGACTGGCCACTGTAACTCTCTCCAGACAAACATTTGCCTGATGATGCCAGCCTGCAGCAGATTTGACCCCTTGGACAAGGTCTTTGATAACATCAGCCAAATGTAATTATGTCACTGGGAGCCTCTGGGAGTGTCTGGGAGTTGTCGGACCAGCATCCCAGGGTGGTCAAATCCCAGAGATTACTGGACCGACACAGTGGCCTTCAGGTGCACCTAGGAGCACCGGGGAGTGCCGGCGACATGACTGGGAGCACCAACAACAAGCCTGGTAACGCCGTCAACAAAACTGGGAGCACCGACTCCAAGCCTGGGAGCGCCGGCAACAAGCCTGGGAGCACCTCGAATCTCTGTAGAGCAGCTGGGAGAAACAACATCTTCTTTGGGAACACTGCTGGTGCGCCTGGAAATCATAGCTACTACTTATCGTTCAACAATTTTTAAAACTCATATGTTCAGTTTGTATTCTCATCTATGTCTCTATGTATCTATATAGCTACCCATCTACACACAGTACATCTGGACTGGCTGCAGGTGGTGCTTGAGAGCAATTCGAGGTGTGCCTGAAGATGACCATCGAGTGAACTCAGAGATAAACTTGACGGCGGTAATTGTGTGAACTTGGAGATGCACTTGGAGGCCGTGATCAAGCGAGTTTGGAGATGCACCGGGAGGCCGTGATCGAGAGAACTCAGAGATGCACTTGGAGGCCATAAACGAGCGACTTTGAAGATGCACTTGGAGGCCGAGATCAAGTCAAACTCAGAGATGTACTAGGAGGCTGTGATCGAGTGAGTTTGGACATGAATTTGGAGGCCGCGATCGTGTAACTCTGATATGCACTGGCAGGCTGGGATTGAGCAAGTTTGGTGATGCACTGGGAGGCCGTGATCGACTGAACTCAGAGATGGACTTGGAGGCCGTAATCGAGCGAGTTTGGAGATGCACTTGAAGCCCATGACCGTACGAACTTGGAGGCCGTGATCAGTCGAATTCGGAGATGCACTTGGAGACCCTGATCGAGTGAACTCAGAGATGCACTTGGAGGCTGTAATCGAGCGAGTTTGGAGATGCACTTGGAGACCATGATCAAGTAAACTCAGAGATGCACTTGGAGGCCATGATCAAGTAGAATGCACATGGAGGCAATGATCGAACGAGTTTGGAGCTGCATTGGGAGGCCGCAATCGTGTAACTCAGAGATGCACTTGGAGGCCGTGATGGAGCGAGTTTGGAGAGGCACTTGGAGGCCATGATTGAGCAAGATTGGAGGAGTACTTTGAGGCGGTCGATAGTAGGCGCGCCGGGTGCTGAGACTCCATCCATCAGTTAGTTTACTCGCAACCATGGGAATGTGATGAGGTGACTTTACCTCTGAGCTCTCTCATCGAGAGTTCGCTGGTGACGGTCGATCTTGTAGAAAGGCATGCCGGAAGCTGAAGCTACATTCGGGTGTCAACTTGTAATCGTGAGAATGAAGGTAAGACAGATAATCATTGGTGAATGCTGTACTCGGTGAATGCTGTACTCGGTGTATGCTGTACTCGGTGTATGCTGTACGCGGTGTATGCTGTACTCGGTGTATGCTGTACCCAGTGTTAACTCATTATCAAGGCATGGAGAGATAGAGAGGGATGACTTAACTTTGTGTTCTGCGATGATGGTAGAGGAAGAGTGATGGGGAATGAAGATGGGAACGATATGGAGGATACGAGCGCATATGAGAAGTCAGGGGTACAACTTCCCTGATTGGGTTTAGAAGACCTCGTATCAGAGTTTTTACCTACCGGATAGGGAGTAGTACCTGCCGTATCAGGAATGGTAAGTTGACTTGCACACGAGATTCTCTTAAGTCCCAGTTTCTCATGATGATTTTCCCCATCTCCTCTCATTTCTCTCTTTCTCTACCATCACCTATGAACACAAAGTTAAGTCATCCCTATCTATCTCTCCATGCAATGATCATGTGTTAACACTGAGTATAGCATACACTGAGTACTGCATACACCGTGTACTGCATCATCCCAAGATCCACTGTCACCTGCTCCCAGCCAGTCTCTCATCTCTTCGCGGACCTTATTGTACTCAACTCTCTTCATTCCCACGATTACGAGCTGACCAATGAAAACTGTCTCTGCTGCCGTCCCACCTCCCTACCAATCTACCGCCTGCAGATCGACCACCTCCAAGTACTCATTCAATCTCGATTGATCATCGCCTCCAAGCGCATCTCCAAACTTGCTCCATCATGGCCTCCAGGTGCATCTCTGAGTTCAACTTGGTCTCAGCCTCCAAGTGCATCTCAGCGTTACTCCATCTCGGCCTCCAAATGCATCTCCAAACCCACTTGATCACTGCCTACAAGTGCATCTCTGGGCTACACGATCTCGGCCTCCAAATGCATCTCCAAACTCGCTCGATTATGGCCTCCAAGTGCATCTCTGAGTTCAACTGGATCTCGGCCTCCAAGTGCATCTCTCCATTACTCGATCTCGGCCTCCAAATGCATCTCGAAACCCGCTCGATCACGGCCTCCAAATGCATCTCTGAGTTACTCGATCTTAACTTCCAAATGCATTTCCTAACCCACTCGATCACGGCCTCCAAGTGCATTTCTGAGTTCAACTCGATCTTTGCCTTCAAGTGCATCTCCGAGTTGCTCAATTACAGCCTCCACATGCATCTCCAAACCACTCGATCACGGCCTCCAAGTGCATCTCTGAGTTCAACTCCATCTCGGTCTCCATGTGCGTCTCCAAACTCGCTCGATCGCAGCCTCCAAGTACATCTCCCAGTTCACACGATCACGGCCTCCAAGTGCATCTCTATGTTCTCTCGATGAGCGTCTCCAGATGCTCCTGCGATTACGCTACAATACCGTCTGCAGCCAGATTGGCCGTATGTATATGTGTAGAGAGACTTAGATAGATAATACATGCCATATTATGATGTAGCGAATCTTGTGACTGTAACAGAGACGAATCTGATACACGAAATGCCTTGTGGTTATGGAACCCTAAGAACCGCTGCTGTGAGGATATGGCACTAAGTCTCCGGCAGAACTGCCCAGCAGTCTGAAGCTGCTCTCGATGTCTCCCGCAGACCTGCGCAGACGTCTCAGCTGCTGTAAAATCTGACTATCCTATAAGTCAAATCTCGTAGCATCCTGAATGCCACCTCCATAACTGCACGTGCTTTCAGGAGTACCTGAGAATGCTCCTGCAGAGTCTGAGAGGACTTTGCTTAGCTCCAGGGGGGCCTGGGAGCATCTGGAATTACTTGGGAGCACCGGTGAGGTCTACAGGAGTGTCTGGGAGGTTTGCGTGTGGCTTCCGGACCGATCTACATTTCGCTGATGAAGGCTGTGTCCTCTGAGGTTACACATGGCAAAAACCAGCAGGCACAGCTGCAGCAACAACAGCTGAAGAAATAGCCTATGGACTCGTCTTCCAAAGGAGGCAAGTGAAGCCACTGGCCATCCATCACTAAGCCAGCTGACACAACTGGCATCAAATCTGGCCAATCAGGATCAAACCAACACGGCAAATCAGGCGGTGAAGGACAATTGTCAGGCTTACCACCCGCACCATGGGTCTCAATGGGTGTCTCTGGATGCCAGCTTTCGATCACCATATGCTAGTGATGCAGAACTGTGAACCACAATGCGAGCTTCTGCCCTACATACTCACAAGGAGGTAACCCAGCACGATACCACCACCAGACTCTAGCTCCAAACAGGGACAGAGGACACCAAGTTGAACAATGGAAGTGTTTCAACAATCAGCAGCCAAAATCTCATAGACATCTCTCGGCATCTGGTCAGACAGGAGTAGTTCAAGGAGGCTCAATTGGGTATAGAGAGAGTGTCAATGCAGGCTTCGATGGCAACAATGGACAGCATACAGCCATATTGGATCACAGTGAAGTCAAGGGTGGTGTTGGAGAGCCCAAATGCTCTCATGTGAAGTCAGTACTTATGCGGCAAGTCCAGACCAAACACATCCCATATTATTTACAAGTATTTTGTAAGAGATGGAAGTGGGGAAATGCAATGCATGCAAGCTTTAGTCAATTATAGCGCAATCAACATCTTCATGGCACCGAGACTGCAATAACAGCTTGGGTTGGTCTAGTTACTAGCATACATCACAACTCTTGATCTCAATCGCCAGGTAATGGCTCACATAAGTAAGAGGTCAAAACAGCATTCACAGTCCAGTATATTGAGCACTTATCACAGGTTCAGAAAATGGAGCTGGTAGTTGTGCCCATGCTGGCTAATGACTTGGTTTTCAGATTGCTTTGGTTCCTGCCAAGGAATCCTAATCTTCATTGGCATCACCATAGACTTTTGGCTCAGCAACACCCAGGGGGAGCGGCAGTGGTGGCAGTGGACAGGGTAGACCATCAGAAATGCCCCAGAAATGTACCAGTATCTGCAGCGATGGAGGAGACAAGTTCTGAAGGAGGAGGCAGTATCCCGGATATTCAAATACATGTAGGAACTGCCTTTGTTAATCACTTGGCCAGTGAGCAGGTCATCAGGACAGTCTTTCTAACAGTGGATGATTGAACAGCACAGCTGGGAGCGACCGTCGAAGGCAGCACTGATGGTGAGTGAGGTAGACCCCAGGAGCGGGACATGTGAACAGGGAGCAGCAGTGGTAGTTCTGGCAGAACAGTGTATCAACAACTAGGACCTTGAATAACTGCTTCCAGCACACCAAGACATGAAGGGAGTACTGTCCAGCGGTGGTTGGCTCTTCCACAGGTTAACCATTCTTAATCTGGGCTCCTAGATGTTCTTCATTACCACTCCATATCTTGTATGAATTGAGCACTAGTGTTTACAGATGATGCCTACAGGCAATGAATGGCATATCCCAGCTGTATACACAGATTTTGTGAAGATTTTCAGCCAACCAAAGGCAGAAACAATTCCGCCACTGCGGTCAACTGGCCATGCAATTGACTGGGAGTGTTGCTATATCTTGCCATATGGGCCGATTTACAATCTATTGGAGTACAAGTCAAGGATGTTAATGACTCACATCGAGGCAAATCTAGCCAACCGTTTTATTCAATGATCATCATCACTGGCAGCAGCACCAATCCTCTTTGCAAATAGTAGGATGGAAGACTAAGACTTTGTGTCAACTATCATGCACTTAGCAAGGCAACAGTGATGTATCAGTATGCACATTTGTTACTTTCAGAGATGCTTAACTGCATGTGTGATGCCAGAATACTTATGAAGTTGGAACTCCATGGTGCATACAAATTACTCCTAATGAAGGAACGCGATGAATACAAGATGGCGTGTCGAATGCATTGCAACCAATTCAAATGCAGGGTCATGCCATTCGGTCTAACAAACACAACAGCTACTTTTCAGTCTTACATCGATGATTGCCTGCTGCGATACATTGATGACTTTGCAGTATGCTACCTCAAAGACATACTCATCCGTTCAGCAAACATGAAGGAGCATGAGGAGCAGGTGCGTCAGGTGCTGCACTGACTCAAGGAATTAGATCTCTGTTGCAATGGTCAGAAGTGACAATTCAAAGTCTTGGAAGTTGGCTTCTTGTAGTTTGGTATCACTCCTGATGGAGTTGGCACAGAATTGGACTGCAACTCCACAATGAATGACTGGCCAACACCAAAGTTGGTTAAAAATGTCCCTCTGCTTCTCGGGTTCACAAACATCTGCTGAATATTCATCCAACAATGTGCCCAGGTGATCCTGCCACAGACAGAATTACTAAAGAAATCAGGGACAAGCACGAGAGGCAGGACAGGGACACATCCAGCTGAATGGGAATGCTTTATGTGGCCAGCTGAATCAGCATTTGGGAAACTGAAAAGGACCTCCACTGAGGTACCGATCCCCCAGCATTTCGATACAGCCAAGCTAATTGTTTTCCAAACAGACACAAGTGGATTTGTGATTGCAGGCTGTCTCAACCCATATGATGTTTATCGGACTCTCAGGCTGGTCAATTTCAACCGCTGGAAATGCTTTTCTGCTGAACAGCATTATGACACTTATGATTAGAAGTTATTGGCCAAAACGGAAACTCTAAAACAGTGATGGAATTACCTCAAGTGCTCCAATTCTGCAGGCTTAATTTGGTGCGACTGCAAGACTATTGAATACATCACGACGTCCATATTGCTCTCCCCAAGAGCAGCCAGCTGATCTGAAACCTTTTCAGCCTATGACTTTATCTTTACACTCCTAGACATGCAGCAAGAACACTGCCGATGGCCCGTCCAGATAGCCCAACTACAGGAACTTCTACAAGAGGGTAGTGGCATGACTATTGGCAACCGTCTCAGTGGAACCATATGACAATCACATGCCAGCAATCATCCCAGCCCAGGCTTTCAGCCCATTGGCTGTCGACATCTCAGCGAAGCTCATCGACTGGCAAATTGTAGATGGCACAGATACGCTGAGAGAGGAAAATGAATAGATAGTCGCCATGGGGGCTCTGACTTTTGAAGGGAGGATATACATTCCCGCAGTCAACCACTTAAGTAGAAAAGTGAGAAGTCTATTTCATGACAACCCTGAGTCCAGATGTTTTAGAGCTCTTAAGCCTACTAAGCTAGTATCTAGAGGTTTAGACTAGCTGGCAATTGACTCGCATGCATGTCAGTATGTCAGCAGTTATGAAGTGTGCCACCAGCTCAATGCACCTCGGCATGGAAGGTATGGGATCAACAGTTACTTCGAGACACCCTCATGTCCATAAGATGGCATCGGTCTACAGTAAAATTCTCATTATGGTGAATTGACTAACAATGATGGAAATCTACTCACCCAATTTGGCCTGGCTTTTCTTTGAACATATCATTTACATGTGCAGCATCCCAGACAACATTGGTACAGATTGCGGCACCCAGTTTACAAGCAAATTCTGGACCCAGCTATGTTCTTGTTAAGTACTGACTATCAGCTTTCAACAGCAGTCCTTCAACAGACGGATAGGCAGACAGAGCATGACAAGTTAACGATGCAGCAGTGTCTCTGGGCCTTCTGCTACTATGAGCAGGACAATGGGTTTGAACTCTTACCACTGGCTGAATTCGCTTACAATAATGCAATACAGACATCTACAAGGATGACCCCATTCTGGGCAAATTACCACTACCAGCTGGTAATTCAGTTTAAGGCCCTGAAGCAATGATTTAGCCTGAATTCAGAAATCCATGCAGACACTTACGCAACTGACTTCGAAGTGACTCACCAAACTCTGCGGGAAAACTGGTGGAAACCTCATGACTACCAGCCAACATATGCCAGAGGAATAGAGGTTTTTTCCAAGATCAAAAATGAGGTCTGGCTTTCAATGAGGCGCAGCTGGATGACAAGACTGTCGAAAATGTTGTATTCGAGACAGATAGGACTGTCCATGATATGAATGGTCATCAATAAGAATGCTTACAAATTAGATCTTCCGCATTCAATCTGGAAGAACAAAGTCTTCCATGCCACTTTGCTCAACCACTATACACCTCCTACCATCAGCCAGACACCATCTAAAATGCAGCCGCCGATTGTCCATGACTCTGACAGATAGGAAGTTCATTAGATCTTCGGCTCAAAGTGACTCTGCCAGAGCCCTTGTCATCTTGTATGGTGGGAGGGCTACAGTTACATACCCAGTAGCTGGGAACCTGTGGAGAATTGCAGATATGCGCAGGAATTGATGAACAAGTTTCACCAAGAGCATTTGAGGAAGCCTCAACAGTGATTTGACTTGGAGAAGTGGGATTGGATGTTTTTATAAGGTTTTCTTACATTCTTACATTCTTACATTCTTATGGATCTTGGGCAAGTACAAATGGTGTCAGGATGAGTTTTTACCACCTACCACTGGAGATGGAGTTTCCCTGTGGACCGAATCCACCATGAGGCTGCTTATAGGGTACTGATCAGTTTTGGGACTTATTAGGTCATTTAGAGACATACCCAATAGATTGTGTTTCTTTTCATGCAGTTTCTCTTGTTTATACCGGTATATGGCAGCCCTGGGGGTCAGCTTCTAAAGGGGGGGATGATGTGATGGCAGTCAGGATTAAGTTCTCACCAATGGCGTGAGTCATGTCCAGGGCTGACTAAGCAAAACCTTACATTGACGACTGATGATCTCTCTGAGATTGCCAGTGATTATCTTACCAACCTGTTACTCTATTATATTACCATATCAATTTGTGCAATCGTATCTTCTCATATACTCTTATATAGGGCCATATACAGATATATGGCCTTACAGCTGCCTGCCACCCACAACCAACTATACACTACATGCTACATACTATACGCTACCTCCCAAATATTACCCTTCAACCACTACCCACCAGCAACTACCCACCAACCACTACCCGCCAACCACTACCCACCAACCACTACCCACCAACCAATACCTGCCGACCACTACCAGCCAACCACTACCCGCCAACCACTACTTACTAAATACTGTCCACAAATCACAAGCTATTACACTCTATCTCCCTCCAGCCTTCCACTTCTTCGTATCTACCACTGACCATATCTCTGGATTAAACACCCAGTAGCATACATGTCTGCATATTGTCAAGTGAGAATGCAAGTATGTTGCTTCTTAAATGTCATTGAAAGCATACTTGAGTGCACACTTGGTGGTATACTTGGAAGTATACTCAGCGGTGTACCTTGAAGGATCTTGAGGGCTTATCTGGAAGTGTACAGTCAAACAGGCTGAGAGTGTGCCATTGGGTGGAATGCGGAGTATACTGGAGACCATGTCTTAGAGTTTACTCAAAAGTCACTCAGAGGTATACTTGGAAGCATACTAAGTGTTGTACTTGGAAGTATCTTGAATGCTAACTTTGCATTATACAGACAAGCAAGCTGGGAGTATACCATCAAATACATTAGTTGCATATTTGTAGATATAACTGAAAGTGTACTTGAAAGTATACTAGGAAGTGTACATGAAAGCATACTTGGTAGCACCTGTTAGGGGTTCTCCCTTAATAGAGGTAATGGTACTGATTAGTTGCCAGAGAGATATATACCACGCGAGAGTACGTGGTATACATAACGCTAATCCTAGGCAAAGTAAGTTAGCCAGTCCTGTGGTCCTTAGCGGGATTTCATGGGAGCCTCATGTCGATGTGATAGCGAGCCTCATTGCTAGTGGATTCGTTGACAGTATAATTAATTTGAATTGATTTGATGATGCAATACCCTTGGCCAGTCGTAAGCCTTCAGCGCTTAAAGAGATGCCAGTTATATCTTACCACATTCACTGAACTGAGTTGAGTGGGACTAGACACGTTGACTGCAATAAAGCGACTGACGTGTCAGGCAGATGCTAGCCAATATGCAATTACGCGGGATCTCAAGCCTTTCCCCTGTGGATTGGAACACCTTTGGCACTCTCTGGTCAAGAAGAAACAATCTAGACCAAAGCATGGTCTGTCTGATTGAGCAAGACGTTGGGCAAAGTCAATAAGGCCCACACTGGTGTGCAACACATTCCATCAAATGTCAACAGAGTAATGGTGAGCTGCCATGTAAGCCTCTGACGCAGATAAACCAAATAGCCTGTATGGTGAGGTTGTGTCTTAAGTTATTATGCAATCTGTTTAAAGCCCTCCAAATAAGCATGTCAGGCAACGAGCAGTTTTGACTTTCCGAAATATACAAGTTGCGAGATATCTAAGATGAAGTTACTGTTTGATTGAATCTTGTTGATGATGATGGCCCTCCGGGGAGTGTAATGCTTTAAAACCAATCAGCAATACACGATAACCTTTGGGATGCGTGGTCAGCTATGAAGAGAGATTAAAGCACGTTAACGGAGGACTCTATGATATGACAGATGAGATCATAGCAATCCTTGATTGATGATGATGGCCCTCAGGGAGAGTAACTCTTTAAAACCAATCATGCAATGCAAGAAAGCGATAAAGAGACAGCAATGTGCTGGCATTGGAAAGGTAGCCCCACAAGCACGAACGATACCTACAATACCTACCTGCGAAGATGTAGCTGAAATAGTAGTGTTGTTTTAAGTTCTTATTATTATTATTATGATTATCGAGTATATTAGTACTATCTACTAGGATTGTACAGGGTACCCCCGCCCCATTGTTGAGCATAAGTTCAATAACAAGTACGACGTAGAACTGTGTGCTTTAGCTTTATTACTGGATCGCTTCGAAAAAGAAGCTCAGTTGTTTGCAGCACAGTCCATTTGGTTGTTGCCGATTATAATTCAGTTCATCGAGATATTGACTTATTATCGCCACTATAAAGTATTCCCTTCAGAATACTTTAACGATCTTGTGGTATCGCCTTTATCGAATCTGGGGATAGCATGGTCGCTAATTCCGGAATCCGAAATACCTGTGTTACATATTAACGATTCTGATACTGAAGTATATTCTGGTCAAAGTAATTTACTCCCTGATTACAGCAGCAAAAAGCAACACCAGTTACATACAACGTGCTCTGGAAAGATCTTTAAGAATAAACCTAATTATTGAAACTTAGAATTGCAAGCCAGATTTGGGAAAAAGAGTAAGAAGTGACGAAGTATAATTCGTAATCTTCTTAAGAGTGGAGATCTGGAATATTGAGGGAGATTAAGCTGAAACATAATATTGCCGATAGTATCTGAACGCCAGCTTTATTAAGGACGAGATAGAGGAAGATGTTGTGAAGATACATGTCAATTAAGATTGCACTATCAACGGGCAAAATATTACCGCCACGATATTAATTAATCATCGAGATTCATTATCCGGAATACCTTATGAAATTAATTAATCACTGAGATTAATTATACGAATATACTTCATTGATTAATCGCTGAGATTAAGTATACGAACACACCTTACGATATTAATTAATCATTGAGATTAATTATATGGAATACCTTACAATATTAATTAATCGCTGAGATTAATTATACAAATATACTTTTTTAATTAATCACTGAGATTGATTATACAAACACAGCTTACGATATTAATTTATCATCGAAATTGATTATACGGAATTCCTTACGATAATAATTAGTCGCTGAGATTAATTATACGAATATACTTTAGAATATTAATTAATCACTGAGATTAATTATACTAGTTATATGTATTGTAAGTATTGCATTACACAATGATACGATGTAGTTGCTATCCATTTAGTAGCATCTGATACGACTATACATATCTGTCCTCTTTGGGTAGATGATTTATACAGGTTGCCAATACACTTCATATGGACATACGCTTAGATGAATACGATAGGAACTATGGTCCTGCACCTGGTACTTACTTGAGTATCCCTAGAAACATAATGTAAAGGACGTACGCCTACGCTTGACCGCAGACGTATGGTGTAGTGGTATACGGTTGCACACGAGAGCGAGTAAGTATATATGGAGAGTATAGTGGTAAGATATTCGATACAGATCTAAGTGCCGTAGCGGCGACCAATATATACTGGCGCTTACCCGGCCTCGGGTCACGTGTCGCCGTTACATTATCCCCCTCATTAGGCGCAGACCTCCTGGGCTGCCAAAGCCAGTATAAGAGAAGAGAAGGAAAGGCAAACAAGGAATGAAACAATCACCCTATGTACGCAATCGTACGAACCCATAAGTCCCACAACCGATCGGTAAAGCTCAATGGAGACCTTTCGGCGGATCTGGCGCACGGGGAAATTCCACCTACATTGGTAGGTAGTAAAATCCCGTGCCGACGCCATTTGTACCGGGCCGAGATCCAAAGAAGAGATGAAGAAAAGAGATGAGAAGAGAAAAGAAGGAAACAAAGGAACAAAAGGAAACGTCTCGACTGCTTCCATATCCTCCGCACCGCCACTTCCGAACTCATACTCCACCGACCATCCATACCCGTAGCTCGTATATCTTGGCGTAGGTCATTGTCGGAATCATCAGGGTGGTAGAGAGCTTCCGCTCATGACTTGGCATCGAGGGGAGCTTCTCGTGACTCGGCATCAATGGGAGCTTCCGCTGCCGGCATCGTTGGTAGCCTTCGGTAATCATCGATCGTATACATCAATTGCGTGTAGTCTCATTCGTAGACACCTAACACGTAAGTTCTCTAAGATGGTTATACTTACCAAGTTCAAGCACGCTAGCGCTGTCTGAGCTCTGTGCAGTGCTTCCGTATGCTCTGTAGAGTATATCTTGCAGCCGGTAGTGGCATTGACTCGTAGATGCTGCTTGACTAGGTAATCGTCATTCGAAGTCCGCTTCGGTGACCATCCGGTCGACTTCATAGTTGCTCTTAATTGGCGGCTTCAGGAGACTCTTGGTCGACTTCTTGGTAGACTTGTCGGTCGACTTCTCGGTGCGTGTCTCGGTAGACTGCATCCCGGTGGGCTTTCAACTTGTCGGTAGGACTTTATTGTATCGACACGGCTATCTCCCCCTTTTTTTTAAGTTCGTTGCTCCGCCGACGACTTAGACTCAAATCCGTTGTTGATTGCCATCGTGGCTCGGTAGACCTTTGGTGATCCCGTTCGGTACGTCTCTTTGTTGACCGACGCTTTATTCGGAATCCTTCGTCTCTGGACTTCGGAGGTCTTTGACTTCGCTTGTCTCTTGGCCTGCTTCGTCTCATTTTTCCACTTGCTTTGTCGTTTCTTTAACTCGCTTTGATTATTGACTTGCTTCGTGTTTCGACTTGCTTTCCGCCTTTTCGGACTTTGCTTGGTCTGTTCTCGTTGTCTCTGTCTTTGGGCTCTGGCCGTGATTTCTCTAGGTGGGCTGATCATCTTCCGGATGCTAGGTGCGTATGTTGATTCTTCTCCAGGTACGCTTATCCCCGCTCTCTGCGTGCATTATCGCCGCTGGACTTCTCTGTCGTTAAGTGCACTCTGGTCCTTCATTCCGGCACCGCCGGTAGGGTCATCGTATGTGAGCATTTCGGTTCCGGTAGGGTCATCCCTCTCTTTAAAGGTCGTTGCTCTGCCGACGATCTGTTCTAATTGGTGTTGTAGCCGGTGCAAAACGCGGTTTTGTACTCGTCGCCTTCATCCCCGAGATCAGTGGGAGAGGATATCGGTTCTTCACCGTGGCTTTATTGAGAGCTCGGTAGTCCATACACAGTCGCAGTCCCTCGTCCTTCTTCGCATATCAGATTGGCGCTGCCGCAGGCGGTGTCTATCTTTCCCAGCTCTTGGTCTCACTTGCTCTTTCTGAGATTTCGTAGATCCACGCAATTTGTGTGGTTCCTCACGGCCGGGTTACCCTGTCATTTCCTCTCAGGCTCTTCCTACGCTCCTCGAGCCAGAATCGCTCTTCCTCATGAATTCCCTTTGGATGCCGTGAAAGGTGCGGTGCGAGAGTTGGCATATCTTTGCTGCACACGTCCACATAGTCCTTGTATCTCACGGGGATACGACCTCCATCATCAGTAGGTACATTACCTGTTCCAGCATCTGTGCATTAGCCACTATCTCCGACTTGGGATTTGGGAAGATGATGGGGAAAGGAAATCAGGGACCTGCGGATCAAGCGGTTCGCTCAGGAACGAGCCAAACCCCGCTAGTCCAACAACCTCCCATCGTGACTCGGCGAGCCGGTAGCAGTCATTCAAGTATACCTGAGTGAGGTTCCTCTTCTGCCGCAACTACTGCCGCTGCTCCCTGCTCGCTCGTCCAGCGCTTGGGTTGATAGTCAATCTCACCTGGATCTTCCAAAGTGGTGACCTCCATAGTCTCTCCCAGCAGCCACTGCATTCCTCATTCGTTGAGAGAATGTCAGAACAACCTCTTGCATGCTTGGAGTTGTCCTTCATATGCGGTATACCGATAAGTTTTGGAGGAGGAAATGACCTCACCGCACTCCACGAGGCCGCTTGCGACATACGTGGGTATCCTCGGCGGAGCATTTGCTGCCACCGATGCACTGTCGCCATCTCGTGGCCTTCGTGCTGCACTCTCGTCATCATGTGACCTTCGTGCTTGTAGAGATTAGACGACCTGCAGTTGCCAAGTCGACCTCTGAATTACGGGATATACATAGCCCCAGATATTATGTTACATCTGCATAGAGGGGCTCTTTATAAGTGTGGCCACCACCTCCGATCTGAGACCGGAAATCAATCATTCAGCTTATCAGGTTCGTCAACCCAAACGGCTGCAGCACATCCAGTTCGTCAACCGCGGCTGTGTTTACAGTAGAGAAGTCCTTGGCCGGAATGACAACTACCTCCAGTTGGATGACCGGGAGTCTCTGAGCATATAGCAGTCCTTCATGAGAATTGCCAGCTCCTCCGGTAAGATGACCGGGAGTATATAAGCAGGATCGTGCAGTCATTCCAAAGAACGATCAGCAACTCCGGTAAGACGACCGGGTCTTCATGAGCACTTTGTGGCCCTCCATAACAATGGTCAGCTCTTCTTCAATAGGCTTTAACTTTTTGTCTCTTCAGTAAGCGTGTCGAAGGTTTGCAATCCTAAGTGGACCTGATCGTGGAAGGTAACTTTGTTGCCTCATATATCGTCTCTTGATTTCTCTGGACTTTGCCGTGAATTGACGCGTTTAGGGTACGGCAATCGTGTAGACTTCGACAATGGGTGCTCAATGTAGCTGTCGGTATTTGAACTCGTCTCAATCGACCGTGAATTGACGCGTTTAGGGGTACAGGGATCGTATAGATTCTCCTCCATCATCTTTCGCATGATCGCGATCTCGGATTGCATGGTAGGTTCGGGCTCGCTCGGGTCGTCGCCCAGACAGTCGTCCAGACAGTCGCTCAGGTCGTCTTCCCTGTCGGCAGTGTTTTCTTCATCGTCGTGATCACTCTCGTCGTAGATTTCATCCTCCTGAAGTACGGAGACTCATCAGGTGAGAATAGGGGTTACTTGGCCAAGAGGAGATCGTAGGTTTTCCGTGCTCAAACATGTACTAGCCAAGCGCAATTGATCTCTGGCAGCTTTCTTAGGAGGCGTAGTAGACGATTGACGGTAAAATTGACGCGCAGGGTGTTCGTTTTCTGTCGGTTTTATCGTTCTTTGACAATAGGGGTAAAACTCGTGTATCCTCGTGAGCGAAACGTATCCGATAACTGAAAAATCGAATATAATGTAAAGGACGTACGCCTACGCTTGACCGCAGACATATGGTGTAGTTGAATACGGTTGCACACGAGAGCGAGTGAGTATATATGGAGAGTATAGTGGTAAGATATTCGATAGTAGTATCTGTAGAGTACTAAGTACTATGCCAAAAAACTCCCATTTATCGATATGACTGCAGTGCCACATTTACCCGAGTGCAGCATGACTTTTAGAGTTCAGTGAGAGTAACATATTACTAAACTTAACATTTCAATTAGTGGGGAATAGTTCAGAATATAACAGTAATGCAGGATACCAGCAAATTTGACATTGTAAACAATTACACATTCATTTGAATGGGGTAATATTGGTGAATTGAACAGTATGGAATATTTGCCTGAATATGGCATGTATTCTACATTCTCACTACATTACTGCAAGAGTAATAAACATGGGTACCTACATAGAGCCCTAATAAAACATAGTAGCAATACACCACATGGTACAGTAGTTACCAAGCTGTACTTATACTCAAGAGTATCAGTTTAAGACTTATTATAATGGGTTATGAAAATGATTGGTGCAGTTAAAATAGTCACTGGGAAAAATGACCATGCACAATGCACAGCTCATAGAAAAGCTGCTTCTGAGAGCGTAATCCGTACCATATTTGATATGTGGCACTATATAGTTCAATAAATCAGCACAATAACTAGATTACAATGATATGCATGCAATTATGTACACTTGATACTATAAATTATACTGCATACAACAACTTCAAACGATTCTGCATTATTATACCATCCCAAGTACATTCTGAAGTACAGATGTATTTTTACCGGATTTTACACTCCTAGCCAGATTGACCAAACACTTTCAAGTAAGCTCTCAAGATACTCCCAAGTACAGCTTTAAGCATATTCCCCTGTCTAACCTCTATGTATGCTTTCAAGGGTACTGTTACTGGGGTGCTTCCACCTAAGTAACTATACATTTATGTGTAACGGCGACACGTGACCCGAGGCCGGGTAAGCGCCAGTGTATATAGGTCGCCGCTACGGCACTTAGATCTGTCTCTTCACTACCCGGATAATCTTGATGCTAGTTGAACATTCTATACTCTAGTTACCCCAAGGTTATCTGAGATGGAATACTTTAAAAACGGGATGTATCTTTTAATCATTAGTTTTAATTGTTTATGGATTTAAGTATAAGAGCGAAGTGGAGCGGAGGAGCACTTTAGTTCCCGCCCCGCATACCACGTGTTTTGGCAAAACGACCAACTTGTACTGAGTCTGGGCGTCCAGTCAGCTACAGTATAACACAACTGGAACCACAAACATGGACGACAACATTGTAGGACCTCAGATTCCCCCACACATTCTTGCGAAACGGAAACGCGCCGCCGAAGAAGCAGCTAAAGCTTCCGCCACCACTAAGTCACCTGAAAACTCAGAAGATACGACAACAAAGAAGAAACGGACTGCAGGACCTGCTCCGCCGCCAGCGCCACTAGAGGAGCAACCACCAGGTAGTCCAAACGATGGTTCTGGGGATGAGAGCAGCAGTGATGACGATTTTGGGCCGTCGCTGCCCTCAGCATCCCGGACAGAAGTGAGGAATAGACTGTGCCTGCTTTTTGAGGTTTCAGCTAACGTCTATATAAGGAAGAGGAGGAGCTTGAAGCTCAACGACGGCTTGCACTGTTTCAGAGTGTACAGCAAGAGGATGCAAACGACGGCAAGCCCAAGCGCGACGAATGGATGATTGTACCACCAAAGCCTGAAGACTGGGCGGCAAAGGTGGACCCTACAAAAATCAAGAACCGAAAGTTCCAGACTGGCAAAAGAGCAAAGGCACCTCAGAAATCTGGTGGAGATAATACACTATGGACAGAGACTCCTGAGCAAAAACGGCAACGTCTAGAGGACGAGGTCATGGGACGGAAGAAACTAGCAACGCAAGGTCCTGTAGACAGTAAAGAGCTTCTTAGCACTGCCGAAGCCCAGGAGACAGCACGGAGAATCAGGGAATATAATGTAAGGCATTGAGATCTATATCCAGAATAGCTTCATGATGCTAATGGGCTGTGTAGGAGCAAAATCGAAACAAATCCCTTTACAACGAACATAAATTGCGAGCACGCATTGAGGAAGATGATCCCAGCAAAAGAACATTTAACAGAGAGAAGGATATCGCTGGAGGCCGTAAAATTAATCACCAGCAAAAGAAAGAGATGTTAAACCGAGCGGCAGACTTTGGTTCACGTTTCTCGTCAGGCAGTTATCTTTGAATTAGACTACTTCTGTCTTCCGACACTCATTGGATACGCTTAAGGTTTTTATTTGAATGGCGACTGCCGCTGCTTTGTGGTGGGTTAGCATGTTACACAAGTGAACATAGGTGTGGAGACACGGTACCCCGAAAAATAAGTTCCCATACTTCTCTCTCAAAGTTGGGCCGAACTCGCCTCCGGCTCTTTCGGGCGTGTGTTGCTCGCAAGCTCACCATATTCCGGCCGTGTAAACCCTTGTGTTTTCGAATTTCGCGTTCTCGTTTGTTATATAGTAGGGATCTTGTGTTTCGAATACATTCTCCACCGCGGGCTCCCCCATGGAATATCAGTCATGGACTTCTCAATAGATTTTATACATACGAGATTGATGCAGAGCCAAATTGAAGCGGTGACCATAGATAGTAATGTTGACGTTGACTCGTCCGTGCTGAGGTACTGAGTGAAACGAAACAAGCTCCTTGGTACGAACCTATTCAACTATCTCAGCTCGGGAACTGGCAGATCTCGGCCTAGAACGACAGTCTTGGCACGGTGTGGTTACTCTGGAATTTCTCAGCTTTGTTATATAGTTCCTTTATTTCCTATCGAGCCATTTTCCATCAAATTGCCTCAACAATGCCGTCCGACACTCAAATCTCTTCTATCCTCCAAGGCGGTTATCACCATCCTCTCTCTCGCCAATGGCAAGCTGAACGCCAGCTCACCAAGGCCCGTTCACCCCCATTCTCTCCGCGACGCCACTAATACCCGCCTTCACAGTCCGCCCTCGTCTATCCCCTTTTCATTACTGATAACCCGAACGAAGAAACCCTTGTTCCCTCCCTTCCTGGCCAATGCCGTCGCGGCATTAACAAGCTCATCCCCTTCCTCGAGCCCCTCGTTGCACTTGGCCTTCGCTCCGTAATCCTCTTCGGCGTTCCACTTGCTCCCACCGCTAAAGACCCTGTCGGCTCGCAAGCTTCTGCCGCAGATGGCCCCGTAGTCCTCGCAATCAAGGCAATCAAGAAGGCCTTCCCCCAGATATTTGTCATGACCGATGTGTGCCTTTGCGAATACACTTCCCATGGCCATTGCGGTATTCTCAATGATGACGGAACACTGAACCAGGAGAAGAGCTGCAAGCGGATCGCAGAAACGGCAGTGGACTATGCTTTGGCGGGTGCGGACTCAGTGGCGCCGAGCGATATGAACGACGGCCGTGTCCTCGCAATCAAGCAGGGCCTCATTGAAGCTGGGGTCGCACACAAAACTATGCTCATCTCCTACGCGGCTAAGTTCAGCGGATGTCTCTACGGCCCGTTCCGAGACGCGGCTGGCTCAGCACCGTCGTTCGGCGACCGGAAGTGTTACCAGCTCCCCGCAACGGCGAAGGGGTTGGCGAGGCGCGCAATTCAGAGAGATTTAAGGGAGGGCGCGGATGGGATTATGGTTAAGCCTGCCGGGTGGTTTTTAGACGTGGTTAGTGATGCGAAGGAGATTGCGAGGGACGTGCCAATTAGCTGTTATCAAGTGAGCGGTGAGTTTGCCATGATACATGCGGCGGCAGAGAAGGGGGTGTTTGATTTGAAGCAGGCGGCGATGGAGTGTCTTGAGGGCATGTTGAGAGCTGGTGCCGGCACGATCTTAACGTACTTTACAGAGCAGATTTTGAGAGAGAAGTGGTTGGATCAGTAGGCAGGTGTTTTTCCATGGCAAGGGTGTTCGCTTCTCATGTAATTCTGGGAACAGCTGGGAGGCACTGCACTGGGTGTTGGGAAAGATGTAATGGACTTATAAGAGCGGAGAAATTATGCGGTGTTTGTTCTCGGTATACCAAGGAATTCGGACGATTTGCGAGTACGTGCGGGTTCGTGATCTTCATATTCGTTTGTTGCTCAAGACATGTTATTAAGTAAATCTTGTTACAATCACTAGATAAGTTACAGCTTTTAGACCTCAAAGACGGAACCCGAAGCCTTTGAGGTTTCATAGACATCTGCTTAGTGTAACGCTGAAGAGTGCCTGATTTGAAGGGATACTAGCCACTCATTCTCTTGATTCTACCAGTCATTGCATATTGATATAGATGCAGCGAATGGACTGGGTTTGGCGGTTGATTGCGTGGGGTGCGTGAACGCGTTGCGTAAGGGTTTCGCGGTAGTCCGCTGAAGCCGAGCTGCCAAAGCGGCATTGACGTCGTACAACGCATTGTCTCTGATGGCGGGATTTGTCTCCTTCTTTTATACCACGTGATTTAAGCCTCGTAACTCAGCGTCTAAATACCCTCACCATATCCAACCCGGCACTTACTATTTTTTGTCTACGCCCTCCCAACATCGATATCTGAACAACTTACCTTTGCGCCCTACATCGCCGTATATCGCCCCTCATGTCTACCGTATTCCGCCGTAGTATCTCTACTGTTATTCCTCCCAAAGTTGCTTCACCGAACGTAGGTTCCCGGCTCGCTTCTTTAATTTTGTGGGTTTCAGTGACTAACGGTCGAACTTTTACTTAGGCTGTAAGCTCTACCTTACTATGAACTCACTTCATTATATTCGATCTCTCGAGGGCACAGTTGATTGTATTCATGAAAGATTGGAGCTGCTAAGGATGCTGCCCGGATGAGCCGTATCGTGGACTTCTATAACAAGCTTCCCCGCGGTATGCGCCTTAGATACTTACGATGTATTGCGTATGAGAACTCAATTGTTGCATAGGTGCTCCCCCGGCTGTCAAGCCCACGGGCTTTGTTAGACGTTACCAGGCTGCATACTTCGGAGATAAACCCAGTGCGAAGCGTAGGTCTACCGTTACGGATGGTGTCCATTTCGCTAATAATAAGACCGTAGCCCTTGTTCATCTCATTGGAAGTCTCATTGCTGTAAGTTTCTCGATTTAATCAAGGGTTCTACTAACACACTCAGATTGGCTATGCTCAACAATACTATTTCCATCTTCGTGGGTGTCTACATTGAAAGTTACGACTGAATACTGACAGTATCAGGTCACCACAAGAACAACGCTCATTAAAGTGTCGGCGCAAGTATATAATCGCATTGTGGGGGCTAATGTACCATTGGGCACGACTGGGACTATATCTTGTCTGTCGGCGTTGAAATCTGTACATCTATTGGGTCGGAATTGAAAGAAATACCTTTTAGACGAATTCCCATCTTCAGGAGAGGCTACACCCCAAAATGCTAATCAGCGGATTGTGCTACCGTATAATCCCGCGAAACTCGACCTACGCTAGCGGTTGGGTTCGAGGGGAAACGCTCGGTTCAGATCACCCAATGCCAACCTCGAGTCTGAATAGTATACTTTGGGCGAGATTTAACTGAAAGTGCGAGAGAAAGAAACTGTGTACCTCTCGTATAGTCCGTCACACCATCCATCTTGAAGCTGATTGCTCGCATACTCGTCTGCATTTGTATAGTGCCGGTCCCAGGTCTGCAAAAGTTCATTCCTACTGAGAATCTGCCCTGGCCTCGTTCCGAGCCGCTCAATAGGTATAATTGTGAATTTGTTCCACCTCTCAAGCGGGTTCAGATCAACCGGCCCAGAGAGTGGAAGCTTGTGATTTTGAGATATTGGTTTTATGCATTGGTATCAGATAAAAAGCATTCTGGAAGATCGCGTCACGTTACCCGAAATGAGAGGTTTTTGGTCGACATAGACTAAAATTCGCATCCGAGGTAATCATGGCAAGCAAAATTCTGGAATTGGGCGAAACCTGTCTCAACGTCACGAGCATCCATGATAATCGATCGCGGGGGATAATTTGCAGGTTAAACCAGCCCACTCTACACCTCGATCTACATGTATGTAGTCATCTACCGCCTTCGTTACCCCACATCTCACATCTAATGAGTAAGTAACTACACCTTAGATCCTCGTCCTCTTCATCACTACGCACACACCATATCACTCAGCATGGTGATGTATTCTCTTCTCCTAATGCGCCGATTATGGTTTCTCTAACTTTCTGTACATAATTGCAGTTTGTTATCTTCCGCATTTTTCAAGATGATAAACCTAACTCTTCCAGCACAGCCTCTCTACCGTTAGTCACAGCAGTAATTCTACTATCATTCTACCCAAGTTAATAGTGTGAGGCGGGAGCCCTCCCGCCCATGCAACGCAATATCTCAGCACCTTATTCAAGCAGTCAAAGAATTTTAATAGGGTTGTATCTTTCCAAGCCATCTAAAGATCCATGTAATAATCTCTTTGTTACTCGCATATGATCTTAGCGCGCATTAAAGCTAGGAGTGATTTCTCGTGTAACGTCCAACCTTCAAAAAAGTTGGAAAGCTCGTAGCTCTCACCCAAACAACAACACCCACAATGCCTCCGAAACGCAAAGGGAAATCCCTTCAATCCTCCCAGGCACCCGCAAGAAAGCGAACTCGCTTGACAACCGCCTCAGCACCTATCTTTGCATCGGCCAAACCAGAAGTCGCCGCCCCAGCTCTCCCGGCCGCAAAGACTACAGTAAAACGCGGCCCAACCACAAAGAGTACGCCTGTCGTCCAAATACCTCCACTGACAAAGGATACCCGTGCAGGCGCGTCAAACTCCCCGCCCAGACCTGACATCTATGATGTTCCGTCCGAATCTTCCGAAGATGAGCTCCAGAAACCGGCCGCGGCACCAAAAGCGCCCACAAACGGCCGAAGCAACAAAGCCACAATTAACGGCAAGGTGCCATCTCGACGGTTGCGCGCGAAAGTAGTTACTGCGGGTGGTGAGATGGACGAGCTCGCGTCAGGCGATTCGCCCGCCGTAAGCAAGAAAACGCCGACTACCCGCCGTACTATACAGGAGAAAGATGAGCCTGCGTCGGGTGTCTCGCCCGCCGTAGGTAAGAAGACACTGGCTACTCGTCGTGTAAAGGAGACGGAACAGGGGGCTACGCCAAAGACAGCGGTACAGGATGCGAAGCCTCCACGGACAAGGAATAAGGGAACCAGCATGCGGCCACGGACCAAGATGCAAGGTAAGATGGGGTAGGCGTGCCAGCTGGTGGTGAAGAGACTACACCCAGTGCGAACAGGGGCGGGAGGAGGAGGAGCTCTGCGCGAGAAGTGGGAAAGGAGGAAGAAGAAGACGGTGAGGGTGAGGGTGAGGATGGTGCAAATGCTGAGCGTGACAAGGCGGACCCGGATGAAAATGTTATGAGCGAACAGGTCCCACCAGCGAAACTGAGTACTACAAAGAAGAGGCCGAGCATTGGTAGGCCATCGCTGGGTACTCAGGGTTTAGAGGATCCGTTTGCTGTGCCTAGTGATGCTATTGAAGTGGATGGAGCGCTAGAAGTGGAGGAGGATGTACCGGCCGTCACAACCATAGAAGAAACGCCGGCCCCGAAGAAGCGGATTCCGAAGAAACCTACCCCAAAAGCATCAGTCACAGAACCAAAGAAACATGGAAATGATATCGAAGTTACCGCCGAAGCCGTGGCCGTACTACAGAAGCATATTCTAAGTAAATTCATGGGTCGCCAACGCTTAAACCTCGTTGGGGTTGACGATGAATACAGGTACGTTCTCTTTCCCGTCCTTTTCCCTTCCCTACTCGAACCTGGCTAACATTCATTCGTCAGCAACATTCACCACCTGCTAGAGCAAACCGTCACAGCGGGCGAAGGTAACTCAATGCTCATCATTGGTGCTCGCGGCTCCGGAAAAACCGCGCTTGTCGAAACCGCCATCTCCTCCCTCTCTTCCTCTCACTCCGGCGAATTCCATGTAGTTCGCCTCAACGGCCTCCTCCAAACCGACGACAAGCTTGCTCTTCGCAAGATCTGGCGCCAACTCGGCGTTGAGATGGAGCTCGATGAGAACGACCAACCCAAGAATGCAAACTTCGCCGACACTCTGCAGTCAATCCTCGCTATCCTCTCTTATCTAGATGAGCTCCAACCTAACGATGAAGAACCGGATGCAAACGAGGACCCAGATCCTTCAAGAACAACAACTGCGGTTATCTTCGTCCTCGATGAATTCGACCACTTTGCCCTACACCCGCGGCAAACCCTCCTCTACAACCTTTTCGACATTGCGCAGGCCAAGAAAGCGCCCATCGCCATGTTGGGCCTAACCTGTAAAGTCAGCGTCATCGATTCTCTCGAGAAGCGTGTCAAGAGCAGATTCAGCCATCGCAAAGTGCACCTCAAGCTCCCCGCCACCGTTGAATCCTTCTGGGAGGTGGTGAAGGAGGGGTTGTCGGCAGATACGGGAAGCGACGTTGCACTTGGCGATGTAAACATGGAACGGTATTTTGAAGCGTGGAATCAATGTCTTGATGTAAGCCTGCCCACCTTATCGCCGGAAAACAGCACCTAACACCCCCCTTAGGAACTACGACAAGTCCCCCCCTTCGCCTCTCTCCTCCGGCGCACTTTCGCC
>Ga0307512_10001146_pt1 | contig 38556 bp, 43 predicted proteins | sample 14_EM_MG_FD_200267 | JGI IMG/M metagenome (GOLD analysis project Ga0307512, IMG submission 200267) | Populus trichocarpa ectomycorrhiza microbial communities from riparian zone in the Pacific Northwest, United States - 14_EM | ecosystem: Host-associated > Plants > Roots > Unclassified | place...
AGTAAGTTTATAATGCTCCCAGGCCACCCCCACAGAGTTGTGGTTGCATCGCTAAATACTTGCAGGTGGGGAGTCGGTTGCCATGCCCAAACGGGCCGGGAATGCCAAAGTTACGATCCAGGGGATATTAAATTAATAGTTTTGTCCACTTTTGCCTGTCATACTTGTCGGTGGTACTTAACGACGGTACAAAAACCAATAAGTACCTGCTATACTCTCCCGCGGAACCAGAGTAAGGAACCATGGTTAGCACTGTTACTCGCCGAATTTTCAAGTCTCCGGACGCCCCTGTCAATTATTAGATGACTCCGATAAGATTATGTCTTATGCAATAGTCGTCCAACTTTGATGTGTAGTTACCAAACCTTTGATGTGTCGCCAAGGGCGCTCATGATGGGGTGTCCGTAAACTTGTCGGCTTCGCCCCCCAGTTCCATAACCAAAACTCTCTCTCTCTCACTATACATCTCATCTTTAATAAAAAACTTTTGATAAAATAAGTAAACCCCTTGTATCGAATCTTCAGACAACCTCTCAATCTAGAAGACAGCTCCAATTCAAATCTTTCCCGCGAATACGGCCCATTGCGGATTTCAGCCATCATGTCTGTCCCTGGCGGGAAATCATGCTCAAAGACTGACTCTCCGACACCCCTCATATTCGCAAGAACTAACTGTCTAAAGTGCCAATGAAGAAGCTGATTGGATACATGATGAGCATCTGCTGGATCACGGCACACTGGGTCAAGGGTCCGGCCATCGAAACCAAACATATCCACACCAAACACAATGATCTTGTAGTTGTCATTTTACCAGTCAGTATAGGTAACGAATCTCGAGGAAACACTCAACATCCGGATTCATCAATAAAAGGTATTGATCAAACAGCTGGTGAACGTTCGCGCTGAGGTACCCATTCTGACAGGAGTTGATCTTTGAGACTCCAACAGTGTCGTCCATGTCTATAATCCAACAATCGCAATCAAACTGAGTCCAGAGACTCTTTTTATCCAGTTGAAAATATGAGCAGCCTCGAAAGCAGCCCAATTGTATGGGGCCATCCTATTCACAGCACCTGAATTGCACATCTGCCATCGCGAGCACGGATTCGGTTTCGAAATGCATCTTCCAGCCAGACACATTATGGGAGATAATACAGCGGACCCACGGTTCATCGCTAACTCAAATTTCACCTTACAAAATAGCTCAGAAACATTCGCACAAGCACGGTACTGAGCTTACCTTCACAGCTGACCATATAGTCTCCCACATCGAAACGAGACGAGCATCAACCACCGAGACAACTCTTCCAGTATTCTTAACAGTGACGCAAATTGGAGTAGTGGTGACAAGGACGATGCCAAGCATCACGAGAAAGTTCTTGGTAAGGATCCATTCTGTATTAGACCTCCCAAGACAATATCTGGATTAACCTCGTCAAAGAAACGGACGTTGCAAAAATGGGAAGACATCGTGCCGGAACTGGCGTCCCTATCATCAATTTACTTCTCGCTGATAAAAGTTACTAACTAAACGGAAAACTGGAATTATCGAAGCCCTTTTGACCCAAAGGCGGAGAGGAGACCAAGGCGGAGAGACCGAGGTGAGAGACCAGCTATCGGTGGATAATACTGGCTTTAGATACTTGGACGGCAGGGCAAAATCAGCCAGGCTGATAGGGTGTTGGTCACGAGAATATCACGACTGTGGCTGCGGTTCTAAACGCAGCTGCAGCTGGTTCCTATGATCGCACTTTTTGGAGCTGGAGTGAGGAATTTGAATGAAGTTGAGAAAGAGGCTCTTATTATTTTATATTATAGATTAGGAGTATGCACATGAAATTGAGAGATTAAACGGAACTATGTGGTGTAGCAAAGTCATTTATGTAGTACTTGAATAACTCGTAAACGGGAAGACTTCGTCGAACCTGTCTTAACGGACACTAGTGCTAGTGGGGGCGGGGTGACTGCTGGAGTATTGCTACGAATTGACGATGAGTGATAGATATGTGCATCTGATTCAAAATACCGCGGGATGCTCTGGTGGCTTTTCTATGCACCTGCACCCAAAACTGTTTACGTCCATAGATAACACGTAATGAGAAACAAGCGAGTGCCTATCTGTGATCGACCGACGGAAGCAGAAACACCAGCATTTGGTATATTCAAATTTGGATATGAATTTGCGGAAGAGGAGGTTTGAAAGAGAGATTCACGGAGCGTGCTCAACAAAAACAGAAAACAAAACAGATACCCCAAAAAATCAAAACGCCTTTTCTCCCCTTCACCTCTCTACACCCTCCCCCAAATAACCCCAAACGCATCTACCGCATCTCCAAAGCTCCCATAACATCCCTTCACCCCGTCCCCCTCCCACACAGCCCTCTCCGGCTCGGTCCCCTCATACAATCTATTCCCGGCCTCCGCCTCCTTCCCAAGATTTGTTGTCATCCGAACCCACACCACAAGCCGAACCTTTTCCTTCCACACGAGCTTACTCTCCGCATCCACCTTCACCACTCGCTCTTCTGAGGAGAGAGACAGTGACGCGGTTGGTGGAGTGTGGGTAAGTCCAATCGCAAAAGAGTGAGGCGGGTAATGGAACATGAAGCCTCGCGGGAGGTCACCTGATGCGTGAAGGTCGATACGTGTGGGGAAGCCTTGAGTGGGGAGGGATAGAAGCTGGCTTGTGAATGGTGGGCCGATGGTGGAGCCGATCCGGGGAGAAAGGAGGAAGTACTTGGAAAGCTGGGAGTTGGAGAGGATGTGTGCTTGCTCGTCGGGGGTGTAGGATGATAGTGGAGCTTCGTGCAGCGGTACTTCTACTGCTTGTGGTGGGTCGACGGGTTTGAAGTGCTAGAGCGGATCTACCTCGTCAGCATTCCTTCTCCTCTGCCACCTCCTTGGCTCAGTTACGCACTGGAATCATAGCTGCAAACAGCTCGCTCGACATAAACGGCGGTATATGGTCCTCGTTACTTGCCAATTCTGGGTGTATGGCGATGTTATCGACCTCCTTCACGATCCGCAGCATCTGGTTGCGGCAATACGTTTTTGCGTCATCGAGTTCGCTAAGGATGAGACGGATGGGCTTCAGATCTTCGCGGGATTCTTCAGGGAGTTCCGGGGCCTCTTGGTAATGCGAGGGGTCCTCCAGCACTGGTCGCGGTTAGTGGAGGTGGGAGCACGAAGGGAGGAGGTAGAATCACTTTGATTTAGCTGCTTGACAATGTATTTATACTCCATGTAGGCTTCGAGGAGGTATGTGTGATAGAGGACCACATTGTCATAGTCGAGCGGAACGATGCTTGGCATTTGCTCGTGGAAGGAGCGGAGGGAGGTATATTTCGACAGCACCGCGCTATAAATGTGAATCAACACCTGCTTTTTTTCCGTCACTCGGGGGTGCACTCACGTAATCCGCTGCGGACACTTGTGGACTAAATCCGGGAATCTTGCTGCAACTCGGAGGATGCTATCGATGTCCCACACCGTGCCCTCTGCCCATCATTAGAATGCGGGTGGCAATGCGGAGGGAGAGCATCCGGTATACCATCTTTCAACTTCCCCCCACCAGACCAATTCACATTCACCGTCATCTCCGTCTTCTCCGCCAACACCTTTCTTGCCGCTAGTATCGCCGCATCCGCCTCCTCCCGCCCCGTCAACGCCGTCAAACCAACCCTCGCCCTGCCCCCAGCGCCATCAGCAAACCACTTATCTCCCTCGTCCGCATGGGATACCTACTGCGCCTTGATCACTGCCTCTCCCTCCTTCGCCTTCACCTCCTCAGGAATACTAATACTCACCAACACGGTGAACTCGCCCCCCTCCAGAAATCCCGAGATAAAGCAGTCGCCAAAAACCCTATTGAAGCTTTCTTGCGGGAGATTTTTCACACGCTGGAACCGCATATTTTCCTGCTGCGGCGGCGTCGGCGGCTGCGAGATGGCTTTGACATAGATTAAGAAGTTGATGTCGGCTTCTTTGAACTATTTACCCCCGCATATCAGCATGGGATCCTGGGGGATTTGAGGACCGGGAAGCGGACTTTATCGCAGTCAATGAACCCGCCGCCACCTTTGCCGGAGTTCCCGATTGAGCCGGATTTTATGGAGGTACTAGGGGAGAGATTGGTTGCTTCTACGACGTCGCTGGCGGGGGTGTCAGTGCGAGCATGACGGGTGGAAGGTGGCTAAGGAACAAACCTGAGCTTGTCCACGAACTGCGTGGAGTATGTGACGATTTGCCGCTGGTTTTCTGGTTCCGCGGATGGAGGGGGAGGGCTGTTGCTCAAGGATTTGATGGGCTCAAAAACAACCGCGCTGTCGATGCAGGTGTTTTGTGTGTACGAGTTGAAGCTGGTATGTCTGTCAGCCTGCAATCGCACCAAAGCGGAGACGGAGAAGAGACCCTTGGCCAAGGCGCATGGCATTACTGTAGGGAGCATATGCGGTCGCCATTGTCGTCGAAGCAATAGAAGGAGGATAGAATGAAGGACGGGTGCACCTGTATTTGAACCCCACTACGAAAGCTAGCCAGCTGTCAGGCGTCCAGCAGATGCAGCTAGTAGATCTCTCGTCCTATGGTTATGTCTAATAGGTTCTCCTTTGGCAACGGCTGGCCAACACGTCACAGAATAGGAATTCATACAGAAGTTATTCGTTGGCAAGTCCTGAAACAATCCTTTGGCAGTGTTATTGGGTGCGGTGCGGTTTTGTGGGGTGGTGTGTTTCTGAACAAGTCTATTCGTACGATACCATAGTCAACTTTGACTTGCCGCGCCTAAAATCGATGTGCCGATATTTACCGCGGTGTCTGGTTACTTTCCAATCAGCGCATTGTTTTGCTGTTGTCAGGATCACTAGCTTACACAGTCCATAGATCCAGCTTGCCAGGGATTTATGCACAATTTGACCATTGAGATCAAAAACTTTGAAAGTCCAAGTTGCCAGGCTGTTTATCTGCACGTTGTCATTGATGCAAGTTTAAGGGGGAAGTTTTCACTGGCAAATGCAGTGCTTTTTTTGCACAATTTTGGATAATTGTCACACCTTAATTGCGCGAATTGACTGTCCAGAAACACATCCGTAATGGGGTGAAGTGGAAGGTGAGTGACGCGGTATGACTTGGACTGTTCCGTTAGCCCTCGCTAACTGCACGTGCCCTACACTAGTATTTTGCACCGGATACGCATACCAAATATTAAACGCGTGGCCGGTTGACGGGTTTTCCACAAGTGAGGTTCAATCAGCTAATAAACGAAACAGGCTAAAATCCATAGCTCGATTTTCGTATAGTGAATGCGTACCAGTGTAGGAGATAACGTTTACATTTATCCGTGCTATGTGACGTTGAAAAAATATCGTGAATTCTATCATCAACTCCAGACGTGTATGTATCTATGTTTCTAGACAACAAACCTAGTAGTTCGAGTTCAGTTCCACCCTCATTACCGCGCGCAACTCCTCCACATTAGCAACACCACAACTACAACCCACCCCAGTGGCCTCCGTCCATTCACACCCATACCCACTCCCCCGCTGTCTCCTGGCGTCAATCCTGGCTCAAACACTCCACCCCCCTCCTCACCGCACTAGCCCATCCCGCAACCCCATTATTGCGGACCACAAACTCCACCACCCGCTCCCTACCCCACGCCGCGGTCTCCTCACGCTCAAAAACCTTCTCCAGCACCCCAGCTAACTCGCTCTTTTGCGCCTCGGTGATACTAGCCTTCAGGATGCGGTCGTGCAACTGAATCTTCTCCTTCTCACCGAGCGAGCTGGCGGTGGCCGGATCAAACAACCGGGCAAGGAGGTGCGGGAAGTCATTGGTAGAGGATTGTTCGGGGGGAAGAGGGGTGGTGGACCGGGAGACAGTGGTGGACACGTTGCGTGAGGTGGGTGCGGAGAGGAAGGTTGTGGGGAGGTCGTTCCAGTGGTTTTCGATTGTGCCGGATTGGTGGGATTTGGCGGGGATGGGGGCAGGGCGGGAATAAGCACCTGATGTTGCGGCCGGAGAGGGGGAGGTGCCGGATCGAGCGGGCGGGGGTGGTGGAGGGTATGATTTAGGGGGTGGTGCGGAGGCCGGTGGTGCCGGTGGCGCTCGGCGAGATGTGGTCGATGCGAACGGGAGAAAGGTGCTTGGGATGAGCATTCTGTGTGTGTGGTGGAACGGAGGGAAGGACTGGCGTCGAACTGAAAGCTGAAGGAGTGACTTGAAGATGTGGCGAGGGGGTGGTTGTATATTATGTAGTGAGAGCGCGTAAAGGTTACAGGAGCTTCAACTTAGGAGAAGTATGATCCCAAAATAGACCTTAGTTCCAACCCTTGCCCTGAAATATTGCAAGCCACCCAATATAAAGCAAAAGTGCGCAGAATTAAAAGCGGGAGCTCAATGATTGTGCTGGGATTGATTTGACCGGATAGCAGACCCAAATGCGAGAATCGACCATGGTACCGAGCGCTGGCAGAGCTCCGACCATCAGCGATTTTCAGATTCAGACTGCGTCGGCGATGGAAAAGTCTTCGTGATGCTCCTGGGCATTCCCCGATGGAGCGGCAAAGCACGTCAGTGTTGCAGGGGTGGCGGCACTGTGTGTGGGAACTTTTCGTTTTGTGTTTTGTGGGGAGCGTGGGATAGAGTCGAGCAATAGTCCATCTGCCCTCGAGGAGATGGTGAATCCGTCGCTGCTGCGCCTCGCGATGGTGATGTTCCAGACCTCTACCTGGCTCCTGGCAGCACGTAGTAGCGGCATCACCACCGCCACCAACTCAATTCCCCGTTTGCTGGACAGCGGGCACGTGCTCTGGTTATGCATGGCAGCCAATGGTCGCCAACCACCGGCCGCTGATTGGCTCGCTTAGTACTCCAACCCTGTTTTTCAGCGGGGAGAGAAAATTTTGGATAAGAACCTGTAGAGTCACATCGCCCGCCCCAGAGTCAAAAGACTGCTCAATTCCTCCCTCCCCCGACTCCCCTCACCCCACACTGCTATCAAACCAATCGACCAGCCAATCCCTCACCACGAACGGGGGTTAGCTCACCGGCGGAGGCTTTATCTCGTTCTGTCTTTCTCTGTCCTTCATATAGCATTTCACCTTATTCCAATATGGCAACCACTTTGCCCCGCCGTTTTGCGCTCTCCCCTTCCTCACTCCGGCCAGCCCGGGCACTACTCCCATCCGCCTCTACCAAGTCCTCCCGCGCTCTATCGTCTTTATCAAAGCTATTGCCGCGAGCGCAGACACACAATGTTGGCGCAAAGTCCTTGAACAAACATACTGCCGACCGATGGGCATCGGTGATACAGGCACGAACATTCACTTCCTCCAGGAAGCTGTTTGCGTCGGAGGAAGCTCCTTCGGCAAAAGCATACCTGGCATCCGGCGCAATTGCTGGTGGACGGGATCTGGTGGATGTGAACAAAGTGTTGGTCATTGGCAGTGGTGGTTTGAGCATTGGACAGGCGGGGGAGTTTGACTACTCTGGTGAGCCACTACGAGAGGTCGATATCGGTCAATTGCTGACGGGAGTCGGCAAATAGGTTCGCAGGCTATCAAGGCGCTCAAAGAGGCCGGAAAGAAGTCTATCTTGATCAACCCTAATATCGCAACCATCCAGACGTCGCACTTCCTCGCTGATGAGGTCTACTACCTCCCTGTTACACCGGAATACGTTACACACGTCATTGAGCGGGAACGGCCCGATGGTATTCTGCTCACCTTCGGTGGACAGACCGGGTTGAACGTCGGTGTGCAGATGAACAAGATGGGTATTTTCGATCGGTTGGGAGTCAAGGTGTTGGGAACCCCGATTAAGACCTTGGAGACTAGCGAGGACCGTGATTTGTTCGCAAAGGCTCTGAACGGTACGGTCTCGTGACTAAATTTGCGACGGGGTGAGACTGACTTTATCATGCAGAGATTGATATTCCAATTGCCGAGTCCATTGCTGTCAACACCGTTGACGAGGCTCTGGAGGCTGCTGAGTCAATTGGATACCCGATTATTGTTCGCTCCGCATACGCTCTTGGAGGTTTGGGATCCGGTTTCGCAAACAACCGAGAGGAACTCCACGACCTATCAGCTCAGTCCCTTTCTCTGTCGCCTCAGATTTTGGTCGAGAAGTCGCTCAAGGGATGGAAAGAGGTCGAGTACGAGGTTGTCCGTGATGCTTCTAACAACTGCATCACCGTGTGCAACATGGAGAACTTTGACCCTCTGGGTGTCCACACCGGTGATTCCATTGTCGTTGCGCCATCGCAGACATTGAGTGACGAGGAGTACCACATGTTGCGTTCTGCAGCCATCAAGATTGTTCGGCATTTGGGTGTCGTTGGAGAGTGCAACGTTCAGTATGCTCTTCAACCCGACGGACTCGACTACAGAGTTATTGAGGTCAACGCTCGTCTCTCCCGATCTTCTGCGCTGGCATCTAAGGCTACTGGTTACCCACTTGCTTACACCGCGGCCAAGATTGCTCTTGGACACACCCTCCCCGAACTTCCTAACGCTGTTACAAAGACCACCACGGCAAACTTCGAGCCCTCCCTAGACTACATCGTCACTAAAATTCCCCGCTGGGATCTGAGCAAGTTCCAGAATGTTAAGCGCAGCATTGGTTCCTCCATGAAGTCTGTCGGAGAAGTCATGGCCATCGGGCGTACATTTGAGGAGTCAATTCAGAAAGCTATCCGTCAGGTCGACCCGCAGTACTTGGGTTTCCAGGGAGCACACTTCGATAACTTGGATGAGGTCCTGAAGAACCCCACTGATCGCCGATGGCTTGCCGTTGGCCAGGCTATGTTGCATGAGGGCTACAGCGTGGAGAAGATTCACGATATCAGTAAGATTGACAAATGGTTCTTGTACAAGCTTGAGAACATTGTAGAGATGTACAAGAAGCTCCAGGAAGTTGGCTCCCTCTTTGGCCTCAACAGCGAGCTCCTTTTGTCCGCCAAGAAGATGGGTTTCTCTGATAAGCAGATTGCTATGTCGGTCGGCTGTACTGAGGATGAGGTCCGTGCCCGTAGAAAAACCTTCAACATCCACCCTTGGGTCAAGAGGATTGACACCCTCGCTGCCGAGTTCCCCGCCGAGACAAACTACCTCTACACTACCTACAACGCCAGTGAGCACGATGTCAAGTTTCAGGACAATGGAGTTGTCATCCTTGGTTCTGGTGTCTACCGTATTGGATCCTCTGTCGAGTTCGATTGGTGTGCAGTTTCTTGCACCCTGGCTCTCCGCGAGATGGGAGTTAAGACTGTCATGGTCAACTACAACCCGGAGACCTACTCTACCGATTTCGACACCGCTGATAGGCTGTACTTTGAGGAGCTCAGCTACGAACGTGTCATGGATATCTACGAACTCGAGAACTCTTCTGGTGTCGTCGTCTCCGTCGGTGGTCAGCTTCCGCAGAACATTGCTCTCAAGCTCAAGCAGACCGGTGCTAAGGTTTTGGGTACCGACCCTGAGGATATTGACAAGGCCGAGGACCGACACAAGTTCTCTCAGATTCTGGACAGCATCGGAGTTGATCAGCCTGCCTGGAACGAGCTGACATCCGTTGCTGAGGCTCGCGCATTTGCTGAACAAGTCGGTTATCCAGTCCTTGTCCGTCCGTCTTACGTTCTCTCTGGTGCTGCCATGAGCGTTATCCGCAGCGAGCACGAGCTTGAGAACAAGCTCAGCAACGCTTCCAGTGTCTCCCCCGACCACCCCGTCGTCATCACCAAGTTCATTGATGGTGCTATGGAGATTGACGTCGACGCTGTTGCCTCCAAGGGCGAGCTCATTCTTCATGCTGTCTCCGAGCACGTTGAGAACGCCGGTGTCCACTCTGGTGATGCCACTCTCATCCTCCCTCCTGTCACCCTAGACGAGTCCATCATGGCTCGCGTCAAGGAGATTGCCGAGAAAGTCGCCAAGGCCTGGAAGATCACCGGACCCTTCAACATGCAGATCATCAAGGAGGAGCTGTCAGATGGAAACATCGCTCTCAAGGTCATCGAGTGCAACCTCCGTGCCTCTCGCTCCTTCCCCTTTGTTTCCAAGGTCCTCGGAATCAACTTCGTTGACGTCGCCACCAAGGCTCTCATTGGAAAGCAGGTTCCTGAGCCCACCGATCTGATGAAGGTCCCCCGCGACTACTATGCCACCAAGGTTCCTCAGTTTTCATGGACCCGTCTTGCCGGTGCCGACCCCTTCTTGGGCGTCGAGATGTCCTCTACCGGTGAAGTCGCTTGTTTCGGAAAGGATCTCATTGAGGCCTACTGGGCGTCAATCCAGTCCACCATGAACTTCAAGGTTCCCCAACCCGGCTCTGGCCTCTTGATCGGTGGCAACACCGCCAAGCCCGAGATCAAGAAGATCCTCGAGTACGTCGCGCCCATGGGCTACAAGTTGTTCGCCACCTCGAAGAAAACCGCAAAAGAGCTTGAGGCACTCGTCGATTCTGTTAAGGTCAATGTTATCGGGTTCCCCAAGACGGATAAGAGGAAGCTGCGTGAAGTGTTTGAGGGAAACAATATCAAGGGTGTTTTCAACCTTGCGGATAAGAGGGCTGAGGATCTGCTTGATGTTGACTACGTCATGAGGAGGAACGCTGTGGACTTCAACGTGCCCCTATTTATGGAGCCAAAGGTATGTGATGAATAAATTGAATCCAGGGAGGTGATGAGTGCTAACGAGTTGTGATAGACCGCGGTGCTGTTTGCACAGTGTCTCAGTGAGAAGCTGCCGTTGAAGGAGGGAATCCCCGGCGAGGTCAAGAGGTGGAGTGAGTTTATTGGAGGAAAGCCGTTGTAAACGTGCTGTAGTAGATATTATGAGGGATCTAAAAAAATGGCGTGTGGGGGTTTTTTATGGTTGGTTAGATACGGGTTTTTTGTGGTTTTTTCTTTTTTCTTCTCTTCATGTAGTTTCTTATGCGGGTACGGATATTCTAGGAATAAGCGTGTGGTTTACGACCTGTGATATGGTTTTTCTTTTGTTCTTCGTTTACCTCTGTATCAGACTGAACGACTTGTATAGTGCAAATGAAAAAAGTGTCGGGCAAAACTGCGTTTCGTTATTGGGACAAGGGAATGAATAGTTTTGGATTCGAAGTTGTGTGGATATCTAGACCTACCAGTCAACCTCGCAGGCGGAGGCGTGTCATGCCTTCTCACCAGCAGCATTTCCTGTCTCTTTCGACAACTGCAAAACGTCATGATCATGAATTTGAAAATTTTGTAGAATCTAACTGGTGTCTTTATGCACTTCTATCTGGAGTCTTACTTTTTATCTGACCAGTTCTTCCGCCATAAACCTGCTTGGTTTTTTCTCTACCATCTGATTCAAGCTTTTCATTCTCTCATTTCCATTGCACCCACTGGCATTTGCACAAGCCAGAAAAACAGCCCAGAGAATAAACAAAATTCAGCTAGTGCTATGTTAGGCAGTTTTAACAACTTTGTGGATTAGTGCTCTGTTTGCTTGACGAGCGACGGCTTCCAATCGAGGTCTGTTTGGAACTGAATGAGTATCCTAACTATGATGATGGATAGAGTGCTACTAGAGGCGTCTTTCCAGTCCCTGGTCTGGACTTGCCAAGTCAGTCGCCGGTCGACCATATAGGAATGTCAACGGACAACTATGCAACATGAAAACTGAAAACAAAATGGTATGAGAGGGCAACAACCCCTTACACCGCCATTCCTCTCCACCATGGCACCAAAAAGCGAATTCGTCGTCCGTTGCCAGACCTGTGAGCGGTACTTCCGCAGCGAAGAAGAAGCCATTCGTTACCACCAGCTCTCAAAGTCCCACACCTTCGAGAGGTCAAAATCAACAGAAGCAGCAGGCGGCAAACTCCGGCTTCTATGCACCGCCTGTCTGGAGTTCCTTTGCGACGGCGAAGATCTGCCGACACACAACCGTTCCCTTCCCCATATCAATGGCTGTATGTCGAGGGGCCTTTACTGCCTCCAATGCAAAACATGGTTCGTGAACGACGAAAGCATACAGCGTCACAACCACTCCTTCCACGACGCCCAGAAACCAAAAGAATTCCGTTGCTGCGACTGCCACCGCAGCTTCTCGTCGGAAAAGACACTCGAGACGCATCTTCGACTGTGTGATGCCATGGAGAAGCAGCAGAGGTTCAGTTGTGAGCCGTGCGGGTTGACATTTCCTAGCAAGAAGGGGTTGAATGCACACTTGCTCTCTAAGGACCACAAGCCGGTGAAGTGCCTGGGAAGCGCAAAGTGTAAGAGGAAGTTTAAGGACTTTCCGGGGATGATACAGCACCTGGAGAGCGGTGCTTGCGTTTCGAAATTGAATCGGGATGCCATCCATGGGCTGTCGAGAACGTATGATACCGCGAATGCCATCACTGTTGAGGGCGCTCCCCCGCCATCTTTGCCTACCTCAGTTCGACTGGTTGAAGAGCTGGATATAGACTCCGTTGACGATGCTATTCCGACCTCTACCTCGATGCTATCGACAAGTAGCAACGGCCGCGGAACTTCTTCGGGCAAAACTACACCCACATCCGGTGGTGGATCCAGCGAACACGGGCTCCAGCTGTCCAATCCAACGATATGCCCAATCTGTGGGCGAAATTTCTCATCTCCGCAGGCTTTGGGAATGCATGTTGCCTCCCCGGTCCATGAAACGCCAATATACCACTGTCCGACGGCCTTCCTAGTGGATTTGGGAGTGGTCTTGGGGAAAACGAAACGGAAAGAAAGGGTTTTTAGAACCCTGGGCGCAATGGCGCAGCATATGCATGCTGGGGCGTGTACTGGCGGGAAAGAATCTTGGGAGAAAGTGATGAAAGTTTTGGAGGCGAAGTTGGGCGGGTTTGGGGTTGCTCTGAGGTTGTTGGGTCTCTGATTGCAGACTGGCTTGGACGATATACCGTCTTTCAATCGTTTAGTGTACTCCATCTGAGACTACATACCAAGTACATATGTTTGTCATATCCTCGAATTTCTGTTATGTTTGCAGCTCCAATTTGTTTATTCAGTTAAAAGTGTTGCTGTCCGAATTGGAGTTAAGAGAGGTTGTGCACGGAGCTGCTTAGGGTTTGGGGTATAGTATGACCAACATCCAACATGCACAGCCAATGTCAGCCATTCAGATGTCTCCCCTAGAAAGGGGTTCGTAGCATCCCCATGACACACCGCATCTCTCCTCGGTGGATCACAGAGTAGCTCCCTTCTTCCGAAAAAGATATCCTCGAGGTGAGACAGGAGTTCTGGTAAACATAGTATAGGCGCTATTTTTCCACAGCATGGCTTGAGATGCACCCCCTCTTTCAGCACTGTCTGAGTGAATTGCTCGGATCTTCACTTGATGGTACCTATATCCAGCCGATATAGCAGTGACTGCCTAAACCATTCCTTCACATAGGTATCCGTAACGCAAAAAGTACAATCCACACTTTTACCAAGGAAAGCTAAAGCTACAATGATGCCACGCCATAGGAAAACAAATCCGGCACCATCCATCCATCCATCCATCGTCATCTACTTGCATCTCCTCCCAAAAGCCCTATCACATAACAAACAAACTGCATCTCCGGAAATCTAGTTTGCACCCCTCATTCTCCCCATCCCATCCAGTCGATTCCCCAGGAACCCCATCAGAAACATGACATGCCGTGATATCAACCCTCCCGCGCCTGCCTACATACTTTACCCCTGATGCAGCTTCTTCATCCTCACACCACCCTCATACACAGTCCTATCCACAACCGTAGCGACCGTAAGCGTGCCACCAATGATGGCACAAATACCCGTCAGCAGACCTAAAAACGTCCTCTCCCTAACTTCGCGATTTACCACCTTCATAGGCGAGATATCATAGCTAAAGAACACTCCCGGAATTCCGCCCCTCGCATGTAGCGTATCTGGATGCTCCTTGTCGCTTCCACCTTTCAAGCTCCTCTCATGGCTTGTCACCGAGTACTGGTGGGTTTCAATCGCACCAGGACCGCCGGGCTTCGCCCCGAGCGGGAGGAACGACGTGCTCACCACCTTGATGAAGTACATATAATTATACGAGCGCTCTGTCGTGGAATGCGTGGCACCATCCAGTGGGTTTGATTCAATGGTTCCTACGGGGAGCTCGGGGCCGAAGCTAAGGTGGTGGATGGTATGTGACAGCGTGTGCGTCTTAGGGGACTCAAGGAACTGCTGCAAATCATGCACATGCATCTGCGGGGTTGAAAAGCTCTTTCCTGGGGCGAGATGGAAATTGCCAACGACCTTGTTGACGCTGAGGTGACCGGCAATATTGCACCCCTCCTCTGCCATAGCCTTGATATGTTCACCGTAATGTTCGCTCTCGCACTGCTTCACGCCCTCGCCAAGCCCGAAAGCCCACCCAGCTTTTTCGTAGGCCTCTCGCACCTCGGCACACGTGTTGCAACACTTCTTCCCCGCCGGCGGTGCAGCGCCATAGCATTCGCCGCAGTAGTTCGGGTCCAGGTGCTTCGCCTCCGTGTCGGTGTGTAGATCCAGCGCCTGGGATGCGAGCGGCTTGGATTCAGGGAATGGGCTGAGGCGCGTGATGGAGACACCATGAGTTACGCCCGTTTGCATCTCGCCGGACACATCCATCACGTCGAGGGTGAGGAGGTTGCATGGGATATGCGGAAACGTAATGTTGAGGTTTATTGGGAGTTGCTACCCACTTGTATTAGCTTTGCCACACCCCCTCTCCCTGGTGGAAGAATCCCATTACCTCGCCCCTACTCTTATCTACAATCAACTCCGCTTGCACCTCGACGCGTCTATAATCGTTGATCTCTCCTATTACTAGGAGTAGCACGACAATCACTGAAACCAAGGTGACAATTCCTCCACTCGTTGTCCGAATCCGTGCATCTTCCACAGTCTTCGAGAATGCGTCGAGGCGGGTGAGGCGGGACGAGCGCGCCATAGCGAGCGAGCTTGCAAGTCCGTGAGGCTGGGTTCAATCGATTGATGCAGTTATGCGTCGGTTAGGTTTGTGGAAAGAAATCGAATTGAAGTGTAAGGGGTGTTGTAGTTTGTCGTCGTTGTAATACTTGAGCTCGAAGATGCCAGATTGCAGCGTGCCTAACCGCCCAGCCTAGTAACTAAAATGCGGTTTAGCCAAACCGGGGTTATCTCCACGTGTTTCAGCCCTTCGAATGACGGACTGTGAAGCTAGCCACAACCATCGTGATGGTGAACTTCACCCCAAACCACAATGCCAACGATTTGCAAAAGGTACGGAAGCAAAACAATGATCACTGCAGGGGTCGAACCTGCGACCTTGGCGTGTCATATTGTATATTAGCACCACGCTCTAACCAACTGAGCTAAGCGACCCATATAATACCGGTTTGTCTCCTTACCAGATACGAAACTTTTTCAAAATGGGTATCGATCAGTCGAATATCTACTTAGTAACCGATGCATATAGCGTTGCCTATTGTCTAACTACCCGCGTCAACAACCCGTATCCTACTCTTGAATTCCTCCTTCATCCTTTCCCTTTTCCTCTCAGCACCTCCCACATGTCTCCACAACCCCCTCCCCCTTTCCACCCGGGAATCCTCATTCCCAACCCCGCCTGTACCCTTAATACCTTTACCAACACTTGCAGACTGCAGAATAGCCTCTCCCTCCGCATAATATCCCATACCACCAGCACCAGGCCACGAAAACGTAGTAGCTCTCCATGCTGGCTCCGGACCGCCGCGGGTCTTGCCCTTGAATTTACAATTATTTACAACCATCTTCTTCATCTTCTCCACAAGCACACCAAAGACACTGCCGCGCATTGGAGAGACGGAGCGTGAGGATATCGGGGAGTATTCACTCCATCTTGAGCTTTCTGGTTTGTCCAGTAGCGGTGGGGTTCCAGTTGCGAGGGGTTCTGAAAAGTACTCTAGTTCTTTGCGGCAATGGAGGGCGATCAGTGGAGTATCTCGCGGCGAGTACCAGAGTTTTGGAACTTCGACTATGGCGGAAGATTGAGAGATGATGAGGTCTCTTGGTTTGGCGGAGAAGACTGTGTCCTTCGGAGGCAGTACAGAAGGGAGTGCAAGATCTGACAGCGAAAGTATAGAGGGAGCTGTGCTTGAGGGAGACCTGCTTTCATCTGTGGGGGTTGGTGGGAGTGGCTTCAGGGGTGGAGAAGGACCCGGGTAGACGGTCGGCTGGAGGAGCTCAACGGAGTCTGAGGAAAGGCAGATTGATACTTCATCTTCCTCTAGCTGCTTCGAGATTGCCTCCTCAGCATTGTTGTCTTGGATGGTGGAGCCTGGAGGTGTTACAAACTGGTCGCTGACGATAGGGCTGGCATTACTGTATTGATCACACAGTCCCATAGGGCCCAGCGCATCATCTACCGGCGTGTTGGAACTCTCGCAATCGCACATCCCCTCTATAGCGGCCTTCGACCGAACCTCATTCTGCCCAGCTTCCCTCTCAAAAACTCTCCGCTGTCCTGGTGAAAGCGGATACTCCATCCCAATCCCGAGTATGCACCGGATCTTTAGACTAGGGTTGTGGTCAGGCGGGTAGGAATCAAACCTGCGGCGTCGGGAACCTATAGGCGAGTATGTGACCTGGGCATTTGACGATGACAAGAAGTCGAGAGCTTTTGGGCGGCTTGGGGTGGGGAACTAAATTTGCATCAGCGACGGTTAGGTTTGGAATCGGGAGGTGGAGAACCATGCGGGCTGGAGGGAGGAAGGACTCTTGTAGTTTTTGGGAGAGGCTCGATGTTCCCGAGAATTCGGCCCTTGATTTGGATGCCTGATGGTTCTTCAGTTTCCCAGACAATGTTCATAAAACCAGCTCACGGCTCGGACTTCCTTCGGCAATCGGCCGGAAGCCAATGTGTTGCTGCCACGCCGGGAATGTGAGTGAGGCCATGAATCGCCATCGTCGCTCAGCCCAGTTATCTCTCTTGGACTCGGTCTTGCTGAAGGCAAAACTTTATGTTTCTGCGATGAGAACAGGTTTCGTCTTGACGGGGCTCCCTTCAGCTTCAAAAGCACCGGGGTTTGCACTCTCTTCGAATCCATTAGAAGTTGTCAAGCATGTAGATCTAAATAATACGGAATCGCCGCAGTTGCCGGAACGGGTGGGTACGTCGCAAAAGCTGCAACTCAAGGTTGATATAAAGGTCATTGCAACGCATAAGTACGCCGATCATGTGCTATTATTGAACTGGATGAAAGGCTCATTGCCTAGAATAAAGGAGGGATTGCTGCCAACAATGGGAATAATTTCTATGATAGCAGCGTGCCATGCTTTCAATACGGGTGCTAACTCGATGTCCCAGCGCACGCAAACAAAGAACTGAAGGTGTTGAAAGAATCATAAAACCAAGCAGGTACATCTTAGCGTATGGAAGCACCTAAAGCTTTCGGTGTTTAATAATTGTTCGCGATGGTGGTGAGAGTTAAATGGCTGTCTTTAGGTGTACGAACGCGGCGTCAACACTCTATTCGACCAGCCAAATGCAGGCATGTATGTCTCAGGAGTGCTGGTAGCGAGACTACCGGTAGTAGGTGCGTAGTATGCGATAAACACAAATGATGAATCCGGGGATGCAAGTATAGGTCCGGAGTGTGTCATGCAAGAATGCGGTGCGGTTAAGGTAATTTGTATAGGTCTCACTTCCATGTCTTGTCACAACAGACTCAAAGCTCCATACAAAACGAGAACCGAAAGACAGAGGGAGTACAGTTCACGCAGCTGAAGGTGCATTAAGGGTGAATGAACTATGTCCTGGTTATGTAGAACGAACGACGTCGAACTTCGGGTAACTGACTGTAATTCCGGACTAGTATCAAGAGCTCTTTGAAATACACCAAATATGATTAGTCTTTCTCCCACTCTCACGCCCCACCCGACGACTCTTTCCGACTGCACCGATAAAAAAAAAGAACAAATGACAGAATCAGATTAAGGATGGAGTATGTGCATTTGGTAGAAAAATCACATAATTGATAATTGATACATGCAAACATCGAATGGTGCAGATCCGAGACACAGAAGCTGTGGGAACCCAGCAAACGACAGCACGCGAACACAACCCTGCATCTAAGGACCATCCTAACCAACCTCCCCCTCCTGAAGATCTGCAGAACTCTTTACTTTACAGTACAATACGACCTCTGGAAACATACAATCGTGAGAGCTCTTGAGGTCATTTACTTAGCTGCGCCGCCCGTCCACTTCGTACTCAAGTGCTTATTCCTCAATTTTTAGTCTCATCAGGCATGGTGGGAGAGCCGCATAAAGACATGCAGCCGGAAACGGAGGGAGAGATCACCCTGAGCTTTGAACCTCCCGACGATCCAAATCCGAAGCTTCGGGCAAAAGAGTCACAATTAACTCCGCCACCTCCGGTCGTCGACGAAGTGGAATACGATGATTTCGGCCTCCCGGTCAGAAAGCTTCCACGGACACCAGTGTACGATGACGCGTCCTCGGACGATGAGCAACCGCCAGATACTATCACTGAAAAGCCGAAAGAACCCACCATGATGGAGAAAAAGGGTTGCCCCATAACTACTGCAGAACCAAGCCCGCTAGCTCAGCTACCCTCTACTGCAGATCCGAGTCCACCAGCTCAGCTACCAGCATCCGCAGTCCCGATACCACCGGCCGAGAAAGTCACAGAAACGAAAACAGAGAACAGTCATGATACTGCCCTTAAAAATAACCGCGAGTCACTGCTGTCACTCCCGGAGAAAGATCGCTGGAACAATGAAGTAAAAATGTTCTCGGAGGACCCCAAGGATCCACACATGGCGACAGGAAAGAATATGGTATCAGAATGGTCGCATCAGCAGATTGTACCCCGCGCAAATCAGGAGGACGAGGTTAGTAAACGGAAAGTAGATGAGGAGGAAGAGGAGGATGAGTGGCAGACCATGCCGGCGTATGCTTCCTATGACATGTATGATGATGACGGCTGCCTCATAGCCAAGGCCCTTGATGAATCAGGGGACGAAGAGGACGCCGGAGCAGCGAAGGGTTACACTAGGGTGTATGGCGATGAGGATGCAGAGTCAGTCACTAGTATGGACGAGAACACGAAATACTTGTTCAAAGATAATGAGGACGATGAGGCGTCAAGGAATCCATTGTCACAGATGCAGGCGACGAAGGAACTATTGACGGAGGGGCAGAGGATTGCTTATGTCGGAGTGTGTAGGCTAGCGCTTATTGAGATGCTTGAGGATATGCAAAAGTTGAAAGCCAAAGGAAGGAGTGCCAAGAAGAATTTACAAGTCGCTATAGAGGGCATGAGGATGTGGAGTCAGAAGATGATGGTACGGTTGTACACACATATGGAATTATCACCACCTGGTATGTATTTTTCGTCCATAGCTCCCATGGTATAGCTATTGACTTTGCCGAAGAGCAAATAATGATAGAGCAACTGGCATTGCATGGTGTCCGGCCTTCGGATCTGACGCCAGCCCTGATGCAGAACTCCCGAGTCCACAATCCCATGGTGCCTTCTCCCACCACATTCTCCTCTCCCCGACAGTCCATATACTCCAACTCAAGCTCTCCAATACGAGGGTCTCACACCTCAATATCAAGTACACTTGAAGACTACCAAGACACCGATCTCGAAGACACCAAAACGCTCTCACAACTCCCACAAACCAAGACAATCGATATCGACCTGCGGTGGACGATACTTTGTGATCTATTCCTCGTCTTAATCGCAGATTCTGTTTACGATGCCCGTGCCCGCGTTCTTCTAGAGCGCGTGGGGATCATGTTTGATGTTTCCTGGCTTGACATCTGCAAATTCGAGAAACGAGTGACAGACGCACTAGAGATGCAGGAATCGACAGAGCAAAGCTGGACCGAACAAGATCATCTTGATGCCAGAGCAAAGCAAGCAAGGAATAAGCGAATCATGATGTTGGGACTTGCAACAGTGGGTGGAGGTCTGGTTATTGGTCTTAGTGGTGGACTATTGGCGCCTGTCATCGGCGCGGGTCTGGCTGCAGGGTTTACAACTATCGGTGTAGCTGGGACAAGTGGGTTTTTGGCCAGTACTGCATCAACAGCATTGATTGCTAGTGGTGCAGCGATTAGTGGAAGTGTTATTGGAGGGAAGGCAGGGTTCAATCGAATGAAGAGTGTCAAGACTTTTGAGTTTAAGCCACTGCATAATGCAAAGAGGGTTAACTTGATCATTACGGTTTCTGGGTGAGTGGGTATTCGTGTGGAGAACTCGCACAGAGCTTACGGGTGGTTGTAGTTGGATGAACGGAAAGATCGATGATGTTAGACTACCGTTTTCAACCGTGGATCCAATCATGGGAGACTTATTCTCCATCTACTGGGAACCCGAGATGCTACAGAGCATGGGTCAGACTATTGGAATTCTGGCTACAGAGGTACTTCTTCACCCACTTTCGCTCTTCCTACGGCTTCTGTCTGACAAATGGAGGCTTTAACCCAAACACTTCAACAAGTTCTTGGCTCTACCATCCTTATCTCCCTAATGGCCGCCATCCAGCTTCCTGTCATCCTCACGAAGTTATCCTACCTCCTTGATAACCCCTGGTCCGTCTCTCTTGACCGCGCCGCCGCCGCAGGCCTCATCCTTGCCGACACACTTGTACACCGCAACCTCGGCGTGCGCCCCGTCACCCTCGTTGGGTACTCCCTCGGCGCTCGCGTTATCTTCTTTTGCCTTCGTGAACTCGCACGAGTTGGCGCATCAGGGTTGGTCCAAAATGCATATATGTTTGGATCCCCCGTCGTCGTGAAGGATGATGAATACGCCCAAATGGTTTCTATGGTGTCAGGGAGGGTGGTAAACGGGTACGCCAACAACGATTGGATCCTGGGTTATCTCTTCCGCGCCACCTCTGGTGGAATCGGAAGGATTGCAGGATTAGCACCGGTAAATATTCCTGGCGTAGAGAATATCGATGTTACAGAACTGGTGAATGGGCACATGGCATATCGTGCTGCTATGCCTAAGCTCCTGATAAAAGTCGGCTGGGAGGTTACTAGCGATGAATTTTCGGAGATTGAGGATCCAGTGAGTAAACTAAGGACAGCGAAGGTAATCTGGATGCTGATGAACTTTAGGATCCCGAGAATCACCAAGACCGCCAGCGTGAACTTATCTACGAACTCGACGAGGCGCGAAAGGAACTTGAGACAGGCACGAAAAAGCGCAAATGGAATTTCTTTGGACGCAAGCAAGATCAGACCAAGAAAAAAGACTGGGAAACCTACGACATTAGCAAAGATGCCGCCGGTGCCAAATCTGCCACCGCAGCCACTATTGATGCCAAGTCCAGTGGGGACAACACTAGCGTGCTCTTCGACATCGACGCCATTCGCGCGGAAATCGAAGCCAGCAGCAAGGAACCACAAGTTAAGGAGATTGAGAGCACGATGCCGAAACTTCGGATCTCGGCTGATGGTACAGGACTGAGACCTCCCAACCACGACGCACTGAGACATACGAAGAGTTTTGACGATGGAATGCACTCACCGACGAAGGAGTACAGAGGCCGCGGTTATGACTCATTCGAGCTACAAGAGGGTGAGGGCGAGATTAAAATGGAGTTTGATCCGGTTCCTGAATCGAGCCGGGGGATAAGAAGAACGCCATCAGCGTACGGATATGAAAACGCCGGAGGGGACGGGTATGGAGGAGGGGCGGGAAGGAATGTCTGGGCGGATTATGATGACTACGATGACGATGAGTTCGCGCCGAGAAAGGGAGAAGAGGGGGAAATGACTATGACATTTGCATAGTTGTACCGATTTTATAGGACGGTGAGCTGTGAGGGCTCTTTGAGCGTTTTTTTCTTTCTCCGCACGTATGTTGCACATATTGAATTGATGAGGGATATCGCTTCTGACTTTTGTTTATGATTGAAAGAGAGGATTGCTTTATTGGTTTGGCTGGCGTTGCACGGAGGAAAAGGAGAGGGGGAGGGAGGTTAAAGGGGAGACAGTGTTGTGAGATGGAGGGTGAGAGGCGGGGAGATAGATAGTGTACGTAACTAGAGATTGTGGATATGAACTTGGACGGAAACGTGTATTTTATGTAGTTTATTGGGTGGATGGCGTGGTGTAAATTCAAGCACTCCCGGGAGCATAGAGTCGAGCGCACCTAGCAATGAGCGCAGCTGGAAGCATGGAGTAAAGTGCGACTGGGTACGGCATAAACTCTCGATTCTAGATATTATGCACAGCGCTGTACAAAGTCTATTTTGGCGAAATTTATTTTCCATACCGAAAACATGTGAATTCTTGGTGGTCGAATGCACCCCTCGCGAGCTGGCAGAGTTTGCCCATGTCCTGAATACGGAAAGTCATAGAATTCCCAAAGTCTGGCGCTAAGCTTTTGGGAAATGGTTAAGTCAAGGGCAGATGAACTTGTTGTTACACTTCGAATGATCGCTCGAGTACTGGGCGATAGTCACTACTTTGGGAGAACTGACGAGGATAGTCTCTAGCTACCAGCAGATGTCTAACCTCTAGTTCTGAACTACTTCTATCTATTTTACGTGAGCCATTACCTGAGGGAGAGGAAGGAAATGGTGATATACAGCAGCTAGCTTGGGACCTCCTAGTAAGTCAGTTAAATTGAACTTGAAGTGTATGCTTGCTGAGCAGATCTGGTCAGTTGGACTCTGGGGTTGGGCGAACAACCAGTAAAGGAGCATACACTATTCCTTCAGGAACTTTTGCATGCCACAACAGGCATCTGGGATTTGGATGGGACTACCGGGTTCAACTGAGTCTATAACCCCGAGGAAATTGGAGGGGAGGCGGACGGGTTTTGAGGCCGTGATATTAAAAGTGAAAATACACATAGTGCCTACTGTTGCGTACAAAAGCGGCAATGCAAGATTGGGATTTGTAAAAGAGAGAAGCTTGTGTGAATAAATGTCTTTCTCTTTCATCGATGGAATACCCAATACTTGTATTTTACTCTTCTTACCTCTTTGTTCATATATCAAATAAGTGCATCAGTCTGTACACACCTGGATGAGATGTAGTTGAAAATATATATCCTGATTTTACCACCGCTGTTCTGGAATATTTGCCCGGGAAACATTGTTGCCTCCTACCTAGTCAACCCATCCAGCCCGCCGGCAGACCCGCGTGCTGTTCCAGCTGAATCGTCATGACTGATATTTTCGACCGCGGGCGGACTGCTGCTTTCTCAGTATATTATTTCTTTCCAGTCATGATCAAGTCTAGTTAATCAATGGAATACAGACGATCTAGACTATCTTTCAGATGCCGAAGCATGCTATCATTCATTTTGCCCGTGAACCGGAATCAGGGAACAAGAACAGTTCGGACTTGTAGGCTAGTGATTCTCCATGAGTAAGGCAGTACCCCTAACCCTGGCGCTAACATCATCTCAACCCGCCACACTCGTGTATCCTTCCGGTGTCTCTCCGGGTGTCTTCCGCGTTCCACGATCGAAATTCACTCTCTACCATAGCCGCTTTCGAGTCCCCTAGTTTGTAAACAGCCGTCAGTGCATGTTTCATGGATTAGGTAGCCGTACATCTTGAATTGCGTTCAAGTTGCAGCGTTCTCAACAAGTACGAAATGTATTCTCGAGGATGATATCGACGTCGGTGACAATACAGACCTCCAAGCGACCGCAAACTCTCTTCAGTTCTACCTTTTCTATTCCGGTCGTAGGGAATGGCTATATCTTTCAGCTCAAATTAAGGTCTCTGATAGCTCACCTAAGACCTAACGCCTTCCCTGCAGCTTGAAAGCCAAGCTACTAGAATTTTCCGAAGACCCGACTCACTTATCCCACAAGCTGCAAAGATCGGCAGCGAACCCATGCAGGACTTGTCGTTACTTTCGCTAGAGACCCTAACCCTCTTTTCACATTAAACTGAAATGGACGAGTTATCATGACGTCTTCAGCCCCTTCCAATTGCAACAGCCCGTCCGCCTCCACGATTGCCTACGGCAACTCGCACACAGCACGCGATGGGATTTACGTAGATATGATGTGTGCTGCGGATATTCCAGCCGGCGTTGGAGAGTCGAGCTTAAGACCTTTCACGAAAGCTCGTCGAATCCAAACACTTGTCACTGCCGCAAATCAATATAACTTCAAACCGAAGATTAATGAATTGAACACCCACACAATGTTCGCGATAATCCCATCATTGTTTGTGCTATTCGTCTTCACCTTTTACCACTTTCATCCCAAATACTTTCTCTTCCGCCGAAGATCCGACTTTGAAAAGAAGAAAAGAGCCAATCAAACTGGTACGACATCGCAATCACAACCACCACAACATCGTCAGAAGACTCCATTGCAAGAACAAGTCGACGCCGATAAATCGCTGTATCACGCCCTCCAGAACGCACAGGACTTCCCCGAAGCCCTCCCGGTTGGTCGCAAGCGTCTTCTCGAGCTCCTCGACCATACCATCAATCTCACTCTCTTAACACCCGACAAATCTTCTACCATACTCTCCATCCCTTCCTTCTCCTCCGAGTCTCTTAAAGACTTCCTTCAATCCGCGGAGGATGCCACCTCGGCTAAATTCGACGCCTATCTCCACCGCCGTAAATATGGCGGCGGTCGTGAAATGTTTCCGGACCGAGAATATGCCGAGTACTGGGTCCGGCAGTCTGCGCCAGTGAAATATGTTGATGGAGCATGGCTAGGTGGGGTTCATCGGGTCGACACCCTCCCAAAGGATAGGAGATGGTCCAAAACCGCATGGCAGATACTCAGCGAAGAGCTCGGCGATGGAGATCTGGAAAAGAACCATATTGCGGTCTATGAGAAGCTTCTCAATAGTATCTGCGATATCGGCCGCGGAGATGAGCGCCGCTTTATAGACCCCGCTGTCAACCCAAACAACGATGCAAGAGTGTGGACTGCGGCCGTTGCCCAGCTATTCGTGTCCTTGTACGCGGATGAATTCCTTCCAGAGATCTTGGGCTTCAACATGGCATATGAATCGCTCCCGTACCATTTGCTCTTGGTCAGTGATCCAGGCTTCATTCTCCATGCCGTAGGATTAATAATCGTCTAGACAATTCACGAACTTCGAGAGCTGGATTTAGATCCGTATTACTTCCTCCTACATATCGTCATCGATAACGGCGACTGCGGGCACGCAGCAATGGGACGGGAAGCGGTGGTCGGTCTTATCAACGCTGCTGAAACGGAAGAGGAGCAAGCGGAACTGTGGCGTCGAGTGCAAGCCGGCTTTATCCTTGCCGAATCACTCCCCACTACACCCACACCGCTCTCCAGAGCGACAAAACGTATAATCGAACTCTTTGGAAGGAAAGCAGTTACCGCCCGCCCTATGCACGCATCCTGTCCCGCCAAGATTGGAGGAAAGGGCGGGAAGACGCTCGCCCAGTGGCTAGATCCAGAGGTGTACAATAAGCACTATATGGACTTTCTACAAGCCCTCACCGACTCACGGTGGATAGTTCGTGGCGACCCAAAGAATAGCAAATTAATCCAGGAACTACGCTGGGGAGGACGAATGTTTGGAGCCTTCACTGCGGAAGAAGTAGATGTGCTCCGGATGTGGATCAAAGAGTTGAACGATATCACATACCTAATCACTCCTAGCAAGGCGGTTGGTGCATACCAGAAATTCGTTGGACGGAAAACACTGGATCGCACCTTTCCTCCCCCTCTCCACGCACCATCTCTGCCTGATCCTCCGCTAAAGGCACCGTGGCTCATCCTCGACCTCCCCCCCATAGAAACCCAACTCTGCAAAAATCACCTCCTCTCACTTCTCATCCTCACCGCGGCACCGTTCGAACACCTCCCCGCACACACCGTCAAAGCCGCCACTCCCCACGGCATGGCCGCCATCAAAACTCTCCGTGCTTTGTACGGATTGCTACCTGAGACCGAGGTGGTGGCTGGCATGGATGAAGTCATGAGAAGTGGGCCCGTGGGTGTGGTTGAAATTGCGCAAAGACTTGGAGGGAGGTTAGATGAGGAGGATCTGTTAGTACGGACTATCCTCACCTTGTCGAGAGCGCCGAAAAGGAGATGGTGGGAGTTGGTGGGAATCCAGGCAGGTTTAGTCATAGATGTTTTGATGAATACTGGCTTGTGGGAGCAGCTGGGAGTGGAGGAGTTGATGGCTGAGATTGGGGAGAGATGTATACACGTGCTGAGGCTGCTACTGGATGAGAGAGTGTGTGATCAGGAGGCTGTACGGAGAGGCTTTTGGATAGTTAGGGAGGGGCTGAAGAATGCCGGAGGTCGAAGAGAGGAAAGGGGAGCGAATGAAGGTTGTGGAAGTTGAGTTTGTGAGTTGAGTGGAACTATAGGGCAAGGAGTGCATTGACATAGAGCAAGCATCTATCTAATTTAGTGCTCATTTTTTTCTCTTGAAACTATGATTTCTACGTTTAAAGCCTCTAGATCTAACAATCCAAGTTAGTTGAAAGATATGTCAAACTAGCTATTGGGGACGAGAACGATATCAACAGTTGGTTGCTAAAGTGGGATGAAACATTTGATGCCACGACTTTGTTATAATAGCTGATGGCCCAAGTACAAGAACAGTGAAAACCGCAAACTGATTGTGGTCGAGTGCAAGAACGAGTGAAATGTTGTGTAAGGCAAAAAGCATGATCACTGCAGGGGTCGAACCTGCGACCTTGGCGTGTCATATTAGACGTATTAGCACCACGCTCTAACCAACTGAGCTAAGCGACCATTGGCTCCGTTTCAAGCACACCTAGCAAATTTACAGAAAAATCAAAAATGGAATGGTTACGACATCACATCCCCGCTCAACCTGGAGACGTCCGTTTGTACTATCTCGGGCTATTAGAGTCTTGCCGAGGGATAGAACCACCCACGGAGACACCCCTGCGGATGCATGTGCCCCCAGCCGGAACATGAGAGCCCGCATGTGCCGCTGAAGATTGTTTCTCCTGCATCACATGCCTTGTTGCCGCTCAGCATTCTTCCGTTCGATCCTAGTTGCTTCTTCGTCTATGACCAAGCCCGGCCATGCAGGAAGGTGGGCGGGATTGAGAATGCGGCTGCAGTCCCGGGCGCTACGGACGATGCTGGAGGTTGAAAGCTACTGGAGCGGGTGGTGGTAGCAGCAGGGAGGGGGGACAACAGGGTTACGTGGTAGGGCGGTTGGAAGGTGGAATGGGATTGGTAGGGAGGTAGCGGTGACATTGTACTTTCTTATCGCGGAGGTCAGAGGGATTTATACCCGACGGACACGAGTCAGCGCATGAGCCCGCCTCGCTGCCGAATGCCCTTAATGATACCAGCGGACTAAGTAGCTAATGTCGCTGATATATTGTATGTTACCTGTCAATACAGCATGCGTGATACCCCGCCACTAATCGCCCCTTTCTGCCTAAGTACAGCCCTCGCCATCTTATTTATATTAAGAACTGTTTGCAGCACCAAGATGGGGTGGATGGATTGATGATGGATGGCCTGACACCAATTAGCCGTGCAAACCCTAGCCTTGCTTAGAGCTTACAATCACTTATTCGAGTGAGAGCCCGTGACCATCAGTCGTCTGTCATTCGTCCGCATCTTGTAGCCGATCCTTCACATGGTAAATGGACAGCTTGTGCATAGATTAACCAACCACAAACCCAGCACTATCTTCCACCAGTCAAATCTGTAAGTAGATGGGCTCTTCAGGCACACCTGCCCACAGTGGGAATCCTTCCACTGCGACTTTCATCAATATCTGGAGCAACGGTGCGGATAGGGCAAGCATATAGTATCCATAAACTGAGCCAGTGCAATTGGTTATCGTTATTTTGGTTGCATCTGCAAAACTTATAGTTGCGGGGGTCATTTACGATTCCACCGATCTCGGCAACAAACTCCACCACAGGTTTTATTACTATATGGCGTGCAACATATACTTTGACTATGCACCAGACGTTTTCAATGGGACTTAGATCGGGGCCGCCACGGGGCTAGTCAGAAAATATCATATTGGAATGTAGGTGATCAGTCGTGAAGCATGGGTTAGGACGACTAGTTTGAGGTATGATATAGCGTGGGGTGATATCTTCCATGGTAATGCAATGTGAATGCAAAATGAAGAAAATTATCGGGCTGGTTGTAGAACCGTGGGGTTTCCTGTGGTTGGGAGTGGTTGCTTTGATGTTAAGCTCGACCCCAGCGAACTCAGAAGAGCGCGTTGGGATTTTACGAGCGGTGCCACAGCTCTACATACACCACGGTACTACCGCGAACGTTCACGTATGCCAGAATTGAAACTTGAATTTTGGTGAGTGATCGTACATCGAGGCACCCCTCATGCCCCAGCGCTCGTCGCCTATCGTGTGGGCCCTGTTTTTGACAATTCTGGGCAAGTCTGGTTTTGTTCCATAATCCTTCATCACAATAATATTCCAGGTTGAGATGAAGGTCTCCAGTGTTCACCCACGCGTTACAATCACAATCTCATTGGTTAATACAACGTGGCCATATCCGTTCTATTCACACACTCCACAGTAGAATACAAAACCACTCAAATATTATATCCACTCTGCTCTGCATCCACAATGATCAAACGCGCCACCTTTGTTCCCCCCAAAACACAAAGGAAAGTACAAACAACGAAAAGGCTGAATTTTTTGTATATAAAACCGGTAAACCACCTTCGTCAATTCCCGACTATGTAAAAAAAAGAAACCCTGACGCAAGGTCGCATCGCAGCAGAGCGAACAAACCGGCAGACCAAATCAGCACACGGTAAAGCCATGCTTCTTTTGATTTTTCGTGAACGTGCAGAAAGAAAACAACGAAAACAAAAGAACGCCTTACAGCAAGCAATATCAATCAAGACTGCATGACTAGAATAGAAGAAGCTAGATAGGGGTAAATGCAAACAGTGTCGCCAACATGAAAAAAAAGTACAAGTTATTTAGTTACTCCTGTTAAAGAATAAAAAAGCCCAGAAACAAATACGCAAACACAAACACACGCAGATTTCCACCTACCTCAGCGCCTATACATTCACTAAATACACCCTGCCTTTTCTATTGTCCAGCTACTAGCTCAACAAATTCGCCAATGCCGGACTCCCTGAAGCTCCACTCAGAACTCTCCTCGGCAGTTCTTCCTGTTGCTGCTGTTGCTGTTGCTGTTGCTGTTGCTGTTGCTGTTGCTGTTGCTGTTGCTGTGGTGGAGGATGGGGGGGCTGCTGATGGACTTGCAACTGTTGCATTACAGGAGTATGAGATGCTGAGTTTCGTCTATGCAATCCCAACGGTGGCCCAGACACCATTGTATGTTGAGACACCATATGCGGAGGCGACGACACATGCGAATGAGCGGAATGGCGGGGAGACATGAGATGTGGCGGAATATGGGGTGGCGGTTGTTGTGGCATATGTACAACGTGGCGAACATGTGTCGGGGGTGATCCATGGTGGATATGAGGGCTGTGAGAAAGGTGGGGTGCTCGAGGTGACATGTGCTGTTGGGGAGGCGGTGGCGGGTGAGGGAGAGGCGCATGTTGAGGGTGCATTAATGCATGAGGACATGATGGGGGTTGATGCGATACTTGGTGCACCATAGCGTGTGGTGGTGGAACGAGAGCCATTGGCTGTTGACCCATCGGTACCATTTGTGGGGGCGGAGGCCGTTGCTGAGGAGATATCGGGTTGACCACCGAGGGATGTGGCACAGTGACTGTCCTTACAGATGGCACCATCGGTGGTGGGGGCGGAGGAACCTGCTGTATCGGCTGCGCTGATGGTTGGCGAGGGACCGCCGCGTGTTGGTGTTGTTGAGCCAAAAAGACGTGCAATGGGGGCAAAGGCGTGAATTTGCTGTCAGGTCGGTGACCATTCGCTTTTCCCAGGAGTGGGGTGATTGGTTTCTCCTTGTCATTAGTATGACACCTGTGGCACATTAAACCCAAAGTGTGGTGAGATTTTGGGGTGTTGCCGTTCGTTAATGCCACAGGGGGGGCCGCTCCGTTTATGGTCGGCGGCGGTGAGATTTTCCACCATAACGGACTGACATCAACTTGACATTGGACGCACCGTTTTGGTCCATCTCCACCAACGTGATCCTGCAATAATCCTTCCAGCCCAATAACCTCTTCCGCGCCCTCGATTTTGATGGACACGGTGGTAGGCGAGTCGGAACCCTCTTTACCAGCACCAGCTACGGCACCGTGGCGATTGGACTGGGTTGATTTGGTCGAGATTGATACGAGATTGGCTTTGCGAACTGTCCCAGTCAGAGTAAGATCGGCTTGTTTGTATGTTGTCAGGTATAGCTCAAGTGCGGTCATTCCATCTTCCGATAGTTCGCTGATTCGATGGAAATTTGTCTTGATTTCATGCTCCGGACACCAGATGCAAGCGATCATATTGCCGGTTTCATTCCCCAGCTTCACGGTAATGATAGGGTCTCTTGTGTCCCTTCTACCTTTCACTGGTTGTATATCGAAACCCATCCTCCATCCAGATTTGTTTGCACAATTGATATGCACTAAACCACAGTCAGCATATGCCAAGCATTATTGGGACGATCTGAAACTTGCCGTTTGCATGACATGTGGCGCACTGCACACAATGGCCATTGTTCCCCCTGCATATCTTGCACTCCTGTTCAAACCGTGAAACTGGAATCGTGCCAATACCCTCGACGACTTTCATCGTCTTCGGATCTGAAAATTTGATCTCAGGAGTCCATACCGCACATGTCACGTGAGCCCAATTATTGCCCGCCGTCTTCTTCAGGGGGTCCCGTGGTTGCTGGGGTTTGTGCTTGTCGGATTCTTTGACTTTGCGCCCATCGACTTCGGGACTCTCCTTATTTGCCTTATCTTGCACGGCTTTTTTCTTATAGGAGCTCTTGTGATATGGGTTATTCTTTTCCGGTTCGGCGTCAGGGTCTTGATATTCAGGGCACAGGACACATTCGTAATTCTATAATTTACTATTAGCTGAGCCCGTTGTGACATGGTATAACCATCTGAGATTTACATACCGTCGAGACGCTTGGGTTTTTGTCATTGGCACACATTTCGCAGACCCACTTGTTTGCGCTCCTCATTTCCCCGACTCCATAACACCTTTTGTGAACAGTCATCTTGCAATCCCGGCAAATTGCGTGTTGCTTTCCAACCTCTTCGACATCTCCACAGACACCGCATGCCACGATCTTGGGTCTTGGGGGCTCGGGCGGTGGTGGAGGTGGCTCTTTCACCTTCTCTGGTGTCTTTTCCCTCTCTTTCAGCATTTCTCCGCCTATATCATCCTGATTTTCATTCTCCTTATCGTCATCCTTCTCTTTCCTTTCTTTCTCCTTCTCCTTTTTCTCCTTCTCCTTCTCTTTCCCTTTCTCCTTCTCCTTCTCCTTCGCCTTATCCTTCCCTTTATCTTTGGCTTTGCGCCCATAGCCGTTAGTCTCGGTCTTTGCTTTCTTTTTGGGAGGTTGGTCTTTCTTTTCGTCCGGGGTTGCGGTACCACTGCCAGATGGCTGAGGGGTGACAGAAGAAGCTGAAGCTGCTGTCGAGGCGGCTAATGCCACAGCTTCTGCCTGTGCATCCTCTTGTGCTGCCGTCAGTTCCTTCAGAAGCTCTTCATCTATCCTCCGCTTCCATGCTCGCCCTCCACCCTGACTCATCTTCTTCTGAACCTCATCCGGATCCTCCCACCGAATGCCATATCTCCGCCACAGCTCGGCACAACGTCTGCAGAGTGCACTGACCAGCCACTTATCCTCAGCAATCTTTCGTTTCGAGCTGCTTCCCTTTTCAGCAGATATCAAGGTCCCTGGAGCCACACCTGGTGCACGTCTCCATTGTCTGCTGTGTCTGGTAGAGCAAAATTTGCATTCAAACCCTCGCTTCTTATTTGACGCTTTCTCAACATCAAACGCAGAATCATCCTCGTCATCTGCCACATCATCGACCAGTTTCGAGGATGTTGTGGCGTCCTTATCCCTCAACTTGGCCTCTTTTTTCCCTTTCCGGCCGTCATAGTTACCCCAAATCTCTCGCCCTGGCTGAGTCTTCTTCCATAGATAGTAGAACCTTACAATTTCGGCCTCCTTTCGAGTCTTGACATGTTTGGTAACAGCATGAAGCTCGCTTCCGTACCTAGCCACACCTTCCTCAAAACGCTTAAGTTCGTCTGGCTTTAGTCTGACTTCCTTCACGTCTCTGACAGCTTGAACCTTCGATAATTTCTCCATAGCCTTCTTCTCGTTGAAACCACTCTCGCAAAGTATCTGAAGTGTTTTGTCCATGAAATTTGTTGTATTATGCTGCACAGAGATCCTTTTCGCGTGGTCCTGCGCTCCCCGCATGTAATCATCCAGAGTATCGAGACATCCCTCACGTTTCGGCTCTGCATCTTCCGGGAGTTTGAATATCAATGTCGAAGTTGTACCGTCGTCCTTCCCTCGCTCTATATATCCAGGAGGTTCCTCCAAAACCCATTTAGGCCTCTTTTCCTTCGCCGCAGCTTCGGCCTCACTAAGTTGCTTATTCTTGCTACCACCTTTTGCATATTTCTTCTTTTCTGGTGGTTTAATATATTCCACAGGCCTTCCGGGCCATGCTGGAACATTAGCCTGATGCCGGGTCCCCAAACGTGACGCTGCCCGGGGGTAAATCCGATCGTCGTAATCTAGTGCGTCCTCAACACGGCAGTGCTGTCCCAAGTATCTCATCTGCCACATGCGTGCGAATCCCACCTGCTCCGGCGTGGGTTCCTGTTGTTTGTCGACGTCCATCGCCATTTCAGAAGGGGTCTCGGTTCCCACTCCCGCCGCAGCCGACAAATCATCTTCTTCGTCATCATACACGTCTTCTTCGATATCGGCGCTCGTGTTGGTTCCAGAGGTTAGCGCCGGAGTATTACGCGCTTCCAATTTACGCTCCTGAGCTCGGTTACAGGGTCCACACGCCCAAGCAAATCCTCTACTGGGTTTTTTCAACAACGGTGGCCGTACACAATTCATATGGTAAGTTGCACCACACACAGCGCAATGTACAGAATCAGCACTTTTTAAAACCTAGTCAACAATTCTGCATATAAATGACGAATGGCGGGTTGGAATCATACCTCGCGCAGTATCCCACGCATCGCTTGCACTCCTTCATCTGACTGCATAGTTCTTTGCCGCGCTGAGGCTCTACAAGCAAATATTTCCATCTTTCCACAAGTACTTTCCGAATCGCCTCAGGAACATTGCGGACCGCCGTCGACGGAATTACGTCGTAATATCGCTGGATGTACCTGTCAAACATCCGCTCAAAGTAAAAGCTGTCGCGGTACTTGCGGTACTCGTTGAGGTTCTCAATCTCCGACCGGTGCTTTATGTAGCATTTACCTCGAATCGAAGATAATGGGCAAGTGTCTGAGTGCATTGAAGCGAAGAGAACACGCGTATCTGTCACCTTTCGCTGGATGTCCTTCGGTCGATAATACCAGTTGACTCGAATAGCGTCGATCGGTTGGGTGGGGTCGTTATTTGCGTGCAAGAATTCCATGATACGGGCGAGGTAGTACGGCTCACCAGGAGGCTCGCAGACAAGATAAATATGGTCTATATGACTTGCAGATTAGAACGTGGCGGTAGATTCGCAATCCGGGACTTAGAAAGTAAAAAGGCGATTGTGACCAGGTAACAGCGCCAAAGGGGGGTGGAATCGCGAGCGACAATGGTGTACGTACCATGAACCTCCAAAGCCGTTCCATCTTCAGCCACCAGTTTCCCGTCTTTCAGGTGTGGACGGTCAAAGCTAAGCATATTTGATAGCGATGGGTCCTTGGTCATGACGGGGACGACAACCTGACCACCCTTTCGTTTCTTTCCAGCTGCAGTGTTCGTCGAAACTGGCAGTACCGCTGGCGCGACATCCTTTCCATCTTTGGTATCCTTGCCCAAACCGGCGACTGCCGACTGTCTTCTTGAGGTCCCGCTTGACGCCCCTTCTAGACTGCCGTTGGCTTTGGTGTTGGATGGCGTGTGGTTGTAGGGGGTTGTGAACTCGTAGTCCATTTCGTTGTCTTTATCCTCGGCATAATTTACACGGGCGCCTCGATTCCGCGAGCGGGTGCCGTATGGTGAGGCCGATCGGATGTTCGACATAGCTGCCGAAGAGGTCGCGCTGACTGTCGTGGGGGGGTCTCCGGAGGAGGCGGCGGCGGCGGCGGCGGCGGCATTATTATTGGCTCTAGAAGACGAGGCCGACCCTTTGCGGTCCGCCATAGCAATATAACCAGGTAGGTGTAAAGATTGCTCTGGCGAGTACAGCAACGGCGGTGTCGGTAGTTAAGGTGGTGAGCAAGTTGGTGGGGGATGAGGGAAACAAGAAACTAAGAGAGAGTACTAGGTAATTAGAGTGAATGACAGTGGACGGTGAGCGGTGGGATGAATAGAGACGGTGCCCAGCCGGAAAGTTGTGTGGTGGTGGTGGTTGAGGTGCTGGTGGCGGAGAGAGGGAGAAGAGTGTGGGAGAGAGAGGGTGTGAGAGAGGAGAGGGAGGGAGGACAGTGTATGGGTGGATGGATGGGATGACAAAAACCAACGGTGAAGAGGTCTCCTGCCAGAGAACTCGAACTTCGCGACACCAAGGCTGTCTTTCTGGTTTCCGCCTTCCTACTCTTTAAATATACACACCCCAGAAATTCTCAAGTAGTTGCCTTCTTTGCTGCGGTATCCAAAGTTTAGATCCCGGACAACGTGTTCTGGTGTTCTTCACTTCACTTCTATCGGCCAGGATAAAGACGGAGTCAGTCAATCATAAGCTACCAGGGCTGGCCACGGCTGCATGTCTAGGAACCTCGAGTGTGACAAGAGCAATTGTTCGTCTTGTTCCGGGCATGTAAAAAGGGCACCGAAGAATGACGTTCAAGCGGAGAAGATGGCACGGTAAATAATAAGTCTCGAAGTTGCAACGTGAAGTGAAGGGAGACTCGGGAACCCACAAGGCAAAAGTGTGAAGGAGTGGTAGGCGTGGGGGAGGAAGGTCTTGCGCTTATGATAGAATTCCCCAGACGGAGCTGCGGCGGCGGAGGCAACGAGACAAGTGAATGGCGCCGGGACATGGCAGTACGCTAGCGCGACAGGAGAGAGCAACAATTTCAACATCTTGTCTTAGAACTCACAGCCATTCTGCTATGCTCCTGTCTGTCAATCACGAAAAACGACCAAGATCAATTCGCCCAATGAATAATTAGGTGAGCAAAGACACATTCGGAGCGTTTGTTGCGCTGTCGTCTGTCTTGTCTGGGGTTCTAGGTGCAGGCTCTTCGAGGTTACACGCGGAAGTTGACGAGGTAGGTACATGAAGAAAATGGATGATGATACTTTACATCTGTCGCAGAGATTTCCAATCGATGGGACTGTTACTAGCGCTTTTAGTTGATATAAATCTCTATCGGTAATCAATTTCCGTTGGCCATGAATATGGTATGAAGTCGATTTCTTGCGATAGATGAGGTTGGTTCCGAATTATCATCCGGGTGAGCATGCGAACCGACGCTAGATAGAAGGCAGATGGCGCTACATAAGGAGGTAGGACATTGAGCCGCAACGACTCGCCAACTCCAAGCTAAAACCCGTTGTACGCATTTTGAATGACACAACAGGATTTCAAGAGACATTTTGTATATCACCCGCAAGTTTCAAAGACAATTAGAGGTTGGGATACATTATTTACTCCTATATCTTAATTCCTCCGGAGTTGACAACTCTTTAGCAGGGTTTGCCCTATTCGCCAGTCCGGCAGAGCCCACCACATCCCAACTAAGTTTGGCAGTGAAAATGGACGACACTTCATCACATCTCTCGGCCTTCATCTAACCAGCGATTTTTTACACCGAATTCTTGAACCTTAAAAATCCTCTCTTCAGCATAATAAGAAGAAATGGGGGTCAAGACTAACAAGCAAGAGTATTTCAACAAGCTGAAGGGCTTGTTGGAGGACTACAAGTCCATCTTCATTGTTTCAGTGGACAACGTGTGTTGCCCTCAAGTGGCTCGATTTCCTCCGGAATGGTGAGGCTGACTGTATCTCGCGCGAATTAGGTCTCCTCCCAGCAGATGCACGAGATCCGTAAAGCTCTCCGTGGTCGTGGTGTCGTCCTTATGGGAAAGAACACTATGGTTCGTCGCGCTGTTCGTATCCTCATGGCCGACTTCCCCGAGTACGAGCGCCTCCTCCCTCACATCAAGGGTACGTGTCTATACCCGTACGGCTATCGATTGATCGTGGTTCAAACCTAACCGGCGACAGGCAATGTCGGATTCGTCTTCACCAACGATGACTTGAAGGAGATCCGTGATGTTATCCTCGACAACAAGGTCGCAGCTCCTGCCCGTGCTGGTGCCGTTGCTCCTGCCGATGTCTACGTTCCCGCCGGAAACACCGGTATGGAACCCGGAAAGACCGCCTTTTTCCAGGCTCTTGGTGTTCCCACCAAGATTGCCCGTGGTACCATTGAAATCACGACCGATTTGAAGCTTGTCGAAGCCGGTGGAAAGGTTGGACCTTCCGAGGCCACCCTGCTCAATATGTTGAACATCTCCCCCTTCACCTACGGAATGGGCATCTCTCAGGTCTACGATGATGGCCAGTGCTTTGCCGCCTCCGTTTTGGATATCGCCGAGGATGACATTATCAAGGCTTTCTTGGATGTTGTCCAGACCATTGCTTGCATTTCATTGGCTGCGAACTACCCCACTCTGCCCTCCGTGGCTCACTCCATCATCAACTCTTACAAGAACCTTGTTGCTGTTGCCTTGACCACCGAGGAGTACAGCTGGGAGTCTATTGATGAGCTCAAGGACCGCATTGCAAACCCTGAAGCTTACGCTTCTGCTGCCCCTGCCGCCACTACCACCGCCGCAACCGAGGAGGCGAAGGAAGAGGCGAAGAAGGAAGAATCAGATTCGGAGTCTGAGGAGGATGGTACGCTACTCAACCCCTCCTCTGTTTTTAGTTATGTCTGCTAACGTACTCACCAGGTGGTTTCGGTGGTCTCTTCGATTAATCTCATTGATCTACCACCAATGTCGAATATAAATAGTGTGGAGGGAATACATTACTAAACCACCACTTTGTTAGACCCAAAAACTGTGAACAGAAAACCTTGCAAACCTAACTTCTAGCGAGATCGTTTCATAAAATTCACATGGTTAGTCCACTTTTCTCATTATCCCCTATATCAACACCCAATCTGGCGAAAGATTAAACTATTTTTAACCCCGAGCACCTCGTGCTTTGAAGACTAAAAATGCAACACAACTCTAATTTTTTCATGACGCTTCCTTTTTATTCATTTTTTACTGTTCATCTCCAAAAGCTGGGACAGTAGAGCTAATGAGTTCAATATAGAAACGTGTCATTCATTCGATATCTACATCCCCGTTCCCCATACGCCAAACTATGTCGCTGCCATGATGAACCGAACTGTCCTCCATTGAAATGCAATAGATTGAGGTCTACACTGTTAATTATCCCGCGCACAGAGTCTGGATTCTGTTGGTAACTTTGCCATTGAAGATCCAATTGCCCAGAATATACTCTACCTACTTATTCTACTGTCCATACCATTGGTGATCTTCGCTCAATAAAGCGGACGGCAGAAGGAGTAACATACGATATCTTGCTGCCCCCGCGCGGTCGATTTTCACTCGCGTCCTAATATTCGTTATACTGTGATATCACTCGGCCTTCAAGTCCATAGTACGCTGAGCTAATCGTGGAGTGTGGTACGCTACATCCGAGATTACCGCTGAATCTAAACTAAAGCTAAGTAGTTTATCGCGGGACACTAAAGACGAATTCTCAGTTATAGCCAGGGAGAACTCTACCTATTCGTCATGATGGCTGTCCACACAAGAGGACTCGAATGCAAGTTAAAATAGCAGCTTGAACTAATCTCACTTCCAAGGCAGTTGTTGGGTTAGGTGATCGAATCCGAACTAAATAACCCCTAACCCTTAATCTATTAACCGACTCAGAACTAATTGTGTTTATTCCCATATTGCACCTCATGCATACAGCCCAGGCGCCTTGCACTGCACTAAGAAATCCCGGTATTTTTTCAAAATTGCAAGTTACTCAACAACAACATAATAGAGAGAAGATTGGAGACTGCAGTATGATAGGTAACTGCAAGGCCTACATATGCATCCAAAAATCAAGTCAAATGGACCAATTTTGAGCAAGTTGAAAGTGTGAGTGAGAGTCCATGGAGCTGGCGGATTTTTTGTCTTTCTTTTGACTGCCCTGTTTTATCACCAATTTTAATCAAATTTGCTAGTGACAATATCAGAGCATATATGGCTTGCTGGCTGTCAATTAGTACTGGTCTTGACATATTTAGACAGGTGGTTGTTGTAATAGATTCAATTTTGAAGTTACAATACTGGGAGACACTCTATAGTAATATAACTCAGGGAATTTTTGCCCAAGTGACATTTTACACAATTTAGAAATTGTCAAGCTGACCCTGAATAGTCTTCTGCTATGCATAAGAGACACTGGCAGCAAGGGCACTGAATTCCAACC
>Ga0307512_10001147_pt1 | contig 38540 bp, 34 predicted proteins | sample 14_EM_MG_FD_200267 | JGI IMG/M metagenome (GOLD analysis project Ga0307512, IMG submission 200267) | Populus trichocarpa ectomycorrhiza microbial communities from riparian zone in the Pacific Northwest, United States - 14_EM | ecosystem: Host-associated > Plants > Roots > Unclassified | place...
TTCAAGACGGGTATCTCGAGAGCCGTCGTATTTGAGTGGCTGATGGACGGCATCAGGTTATGGAATTCGCCATCCCATATGACACGGTCAGATGGAGAACTGGGTATGGGGGGGGGGGGGGGGGGGTTGCAATAGCTTGCGAGTCCGGGTCGCAGGACCACATGGAGTGCTTCTGGCAGAATTCCATCTTCAAACACCTAGCGGGGATTCTCATGGAACCAGTATGTAACTTCAAGACCGCGACATTGTGTCGGGGTAGCTAACTCTTCCAGCTTGAACCCACAGGAGTCACCAGATTGATAGGTACTGTGGTTGATTCGGGTGACGGTGTTACGCACGTCCCCAAGACCTCGAAACATTGGCTGCCCAAAGCTAAACTTCCTACCCGCGCAAGCTGAAGGATGGCATCGGGTTCCTCCATCAACTCCATCCCCATCGCCGGTCGAGATATCACTGCTTTGTGCAATCGCTCCCGAGACCGCGGCAAACCCGATTCCTCCCTCCAAACGGCAGAGCAGATCAAAGAGGAACTCTGCCACGTCTGCCCTGACATCGTGAAGGAGTTCACCCGCTTTAACCGCGAGCCCGAGCGTTTCCAGAAATATGTTGAGCAGCTCAGTGGAAAGAAGGTTACGGCTGATGTGGGATATGAGCACTTTCTGACGCCAGAGATCTTCAGCCCCAAGATCTACTCGAGTGATTTCTTAACCCCCCTGCCGAATGTGGTTGATAGTGTCATCCAGTCTTTTGCCAATTGATGTGAGATGAGGTCTCTACAAGGTTTATACTATGTGACCCTAGTCTAGAGTGATACAAGCGCACACGAATTAGAATATTGTATTCTCCGGTGATTCGACACTGTACGAGGATTTTGACCGCCGTCTTCAACGCGATATCCGTCACCTGGTGGATGGCCGCGTTTTGCGCTTCAGAATTGCGCACCAGAGGTTCCAATTCTGGCGGGCTGGAGGTCCAGATCATCACGCACAGGTGGCATCATGGACCATGGTTTGAGGGATAAAAAGATGGTTATGAAAGGAACAAAACTTCCAGTGATGCTGATGGATCCACAAATTCCTCATATATCTTCACTCACGAGTACACCAGGAGCAAACACTTCTGTGGTCAACCCACCCTCAAAACCATCCTCCCAACATCAAGACTCTCATACCCACTTCTTAACACCCCCACCACTCCCTCTCCCTCCGCTCCCACCCAAAACCTCATCAACCCTCCATCCCCACTCCTCCACCCCCCCAAACACACCTCTCAAGCTCTAGCCGTCTCCTAACCAACCCCCCCTAACCCCGTACCCTCTTCGCAACCACCTGGAAAATAGTCCTAACTCGCTCCCTCCGTTCCTCGCTCGTATACACCCTCTCCCAGATCGGGATTAAAACCGGGATCGCACCGGGATTTGCGAGGAGGTAGGAGGGTGAGGATGAAAGGAGTTCTACGGGGAGGGTGTTTAAGCGGGAGTAGTTTTGGGGTGGAAGGAGGGGAGGAAGATGGGGGAGTTTTAAGGGGAGTTTTTTGTGGGCGGTCAATTTTGGGATGGGTGGAGGTGTGTGAAGAGGCATTGAGTTAATGTGGGTTATAGGAAGGGTGGGGGAAAGGGGGGTTCCCGGGTGTTTGTGAGGAGGGGGGTGGTCATTATGAAGAGGGTGTTGTGCGGTCATGTTGAGGATGTGGAGGTGGAGAAGACTTAGTGAGTGAAGATCATCATGGTGATAATGAGTATGATGGCGGTGATGGGACTCTGCACATAAGCAAGACACCTTCAATGGACAACTACGGTCTGTCGATAATCCGCACCCGAGTGATGCCGCGTGAACCACGCATAGGTATCCGTGTACTTTACTCGTAGAGTTCTAAGAAAAAAATACAAGAGTCAGGAGTAAACCGCCCACCAGGGATCCAAGACTAGTAGAAAACCCATTATAAAGGAGATGAGAAAGAAAACCAAACGATAGACTCCCCAAACGCACTCATCCATGCAACAACCCAATTATCATCAAGTGTTCATAAAAACTTAGAAACTGAGGGGGAAAAGAAACTCATTGCAGAAACACCCCATAGTTATCATACGCTAAACAAAGAAAGCCAACACCCAGTGATATCCTCAACGAACCCCAAACGCTTCCATGCAAAAAAAACGACATCAAACATAAGTTAAGCTTCTATCTTGTAGTAGCAGTCCCTGATGGCACACCCAAGACACCGACACCATTCCACCCTTCAATCCTGGAGATATACTCTTCAACACCACCCTCCTCCTCCATTACCCGTCTCCTCAGCTCCTCGCCGTCCAAGGCCTCAACTTGCTGCATTATGCTAACCCTGCGCGCCTTCTTTGCCGCCGCTACTTTATCCGCCTCTTCGTCTACCACCACATCGCCCTGGGCGCCCATGTGCGATGCATCCGCCAAGATATCGTGTTTCATATACTGCCCCAACTTATGCATCTGCCCTTCTTCATTCTGCAGGTATTTCGAGTGCAGCGAAACTTCGGATCCAGGTCGGGATGTAGATTTCGAGATGTGGGTTGTGATAGTATTTGGCGAGCACGGTGAGTCGTCGTTTTCGAACTCGTGGTCTTCTCGCCGAACCATGGTCGATATAGGGTGGATAATGGAGTTAAGGGCTGGCGGCTCGGAGATAGTGGATAGCGGTTGTCGACACTCCGGGTATTCCTCCTCAAAGCGGTGGATGACACGGTACAGGGTATCGTCCAAGAATAGCAGTCTCCTGTGGTGCATCTCTTCAATGTCGCCAGCGAACCCTTTGCGCAATGCCGGTTGTATACGTTCCTTGATATTTCTTGCACGAGTGAGGAGTACTTTCGACATTTCGTTCGCTTTCTCCTGGCCTGCTTCGTCGTCGCCGACAGATCCAAAGGAACTGAAAGTTTCTGAACGTTGGAGACTTGGGAAATTTGCAAGGGCATTTGCTCTTGCGTGTTGCGGTTTGTTTCCCAGACATACTCCGAGAGCCTTGACAACACCAGTGCCGCCAACGACATAGTTTTCCTCATCTTGCCATACCCCGTTTTCGTCGTATTTGTAGTCAGCATGATCCTCATCTTCGAGATCTTTGTCGGTCACGGCGTCTTCAGGTGGAGAATGCTTCGCCTCGAAGCTCCCCCCCGGGACAGCTAGCGTATCGACTGTCCAATCCTCTTCCGTAGCTCCTGCCTCCATATTGCGGAGGCAGTATGCCAACAACCGTTTCGACAGTTTATGAATTACATCTCCAGCTGCTGAGTCAGGTTCATCTACATCAACACGTACGAGTGTCTTTGATACTTTGACAGCTGCTACAAGAGCTGTATACAGCGCGGCGCCTTCCTCCATGGATCCTTCGTTCATCCCGGCATGTCCCGACCGAACCAAGGGATTCTCTGTAATCCTGAAGTATGCCAGTTGTCTGATATCTGGTAGGACTTCACACAGAGCAATGGCCTGATCAGATGTCATGGACGTGTTCGCCAGATCAACTGATCGCAAAGTGGACATTCTTGGAAGGAATCTTCGGAGTAATTGGAAGGAGTCTGGTTGAACGGAGAATAAAAGCGGGTTGCTTGATAAATTGAGCTTCCGTAAGTTAGGGAGTGTCGCGAGAGCCGGAAGCAGACTTGATAGCGATGTGGGCGTGAGGCTGCAGTTGGACAAGCGCAGAGAACAGATCGGGGATAATTCGTTGATGGATGCGGACAGAATATCAATATGATCCTGTATCTGGTTAATACGCCAAAAGCAAAGCCTGAATTGATGGGATCTAACCTGAACATTGTTGTTGGACAAGTCCAATGCCTCGCAAACACCAGACCCCTTCATCCAGTGCCCAACCATGGCTAATCCGTCATCTGTAAGTGCATTCCCTTCCAGGCTGAGTCGTTTTGTTTCACCCTTAACAACACCCTCTAATATAGACTTCAGCTGATCCGAACTTAAAGCGCACTGCCCCATAACCAATTCTTCAAGACCACGCCCACAAAGCCTTTCCCCTAATGCCTTGGAAAATATCGCTGTGATATCACTCGCCGGGGGCTCTTTGAGAGTACTGTGTTTTCCAATGCTGCCGTGGTGTGGTGGTGCATTAACGCGGAGGGGCCGGGGCAGGGTAATTCTGGACACATCTATTGCCTTCAAAGAATGCGACATGTGTATAAAACAACTGATATACCCCCATCCATCTCGTCCAATCTTTGGGTTTCCCTTGAAGGAGAGTTTCTCTATGACACCTCTATGGTGCTTTTCGTCGGCGCCATTCTGCAGTGCCGCAAGCTTTTCCTCGCTCTCTTCTGAAATAGATATTCGTTTGACTGCTGACAGCGCGGAAAGTATCATGCGAACCGTTTCGTCTATAAGATCGCAGTCTTCCAGGATCAATCGCTTGATCGGAACAAGGGCTAAGAAGTCTGAAAATGTAACCGCATCGCACAGCTGAAATCTATAACCAGTCAAGTCCATGCTTTGCAATACAGCAGGACAATTCTCCTTTTGTAATGCTTCCTTAACTTCAGGCAAGATACGAGTCTCCCGTAACTGACAGCATTGTGTATAGATTTTCATCGGATCAGTCGTAGGCTTTGGGTGAATTCGACGGCGGGGCTTAAGTTTCTCTGACGCAATCCCGCCAATTGGTATCGCGTTAGGCGGTGACGATCCATTGGCACATTCCTGTGATGGAGCCAAACTATCGTTGCCCTTCTCTTCGATGGATACCGCAGCAGATCCATTTAAAAACTCACTTCCGATGTGCGTAATCTCTTTCTGCTCCGTCTGGGGTATCTCAATGGGTCCAATGTCAGAACTAGCACCGTCGTAATTCGGTACCACGACCTCGGGCGTCCCGTCTGCCTGCAGTTGCTTCAATCTCTCCTTCTCCTTCGCTTCCCGTCGTTTCCGGCGAGCTTCCTTACGGGCTTCGACATCTTCATGACACGGCGCAACCTCCACATCAACACAAAATGAAACCTTCCGCAGCTTATTTCCGTCCAGCTCGGGGATTACACATCTTTCCCGAGTTTCGTCCTTGTTCAAAACTACCCTCTCGCACGTTGCCACAGCCGGTGCCGAACCTCTCCTTCCAAACGCTTCGCGAGCAGTCGTTCCTGTTGAAGACAATCGTCGCAGAGTAGAGATTAAGAAGCCGGGTGGGGTATTATGGGATTTGGGCGACTGGTCCTTGTCTGGGGAAGTCGTAGGTGTAGTTGGCGAGTTCGTATGCGCTTCGCTAGTCGACGAGAACTTGGACGAGATATTGGACAACCATGAAGGTCTTCGAGATAACGCATGAGTGCCATTTGGCGAGACATGGCCCATCCCATTCGCCAGAGATGACGACGCGGTTGTTCGTGGGGGTGAAGGCTTTGAAAGGTTCTGCGTTTCGAGGGTTATGGGGCTTCTGCGATGTCGGCCATTTTCAACGGGCTTCGGGGTTTGAGAAGCATCAACAGCAGCGCTCGGTTGAGGTGGTGGCCGTGAGGTCTCTAACATAGCGCATCCGTAGAGAGTTAGCGCTCTCCAAATACAGTGTATAAATTTCGATACGGGCGTGGCAGCAGCAGCAGCAGTTCAAAGGCAACAACGCGCCTCTTCTTGGAGGAGGAGTTGAGGTACAGTAACTCGAAGTCTGTACATTTGGAGACACCCTCTTTTAAGGAGAATGAATTGTAAGCAGAACTTTGAGTGGTTGTGCGACGCAAACGGTGAGCAAATACTGGCTGGCTGCGGATTTCCTCGGTACACTCAAGAAGACGGGCGCGGTATAGATAGGAGGGGAACATTGTTGGTTGGATGATGTTTTCTCACCTTTTGCGGGACCATAATGCGAGAGATGCATCAGGCTACCGATTTCCACTCCAGATATCTCGTTCATAACTGCAGTCAGACTGGTATGATGGTAGTTTGGAGTGTAGTTTATTGACAGCAGCAACAGCACTTTTCCCCAGCAGGCAGGACAGTAGCGCAAGGTGCTGATATATGTACCCTTTGTGTTTTCGACTAATTGCGCCAGCCGCGAGGAAGCGAGTAGGAATGGTGATAGCGATTCGATACGTTTTGTGTACCAGAATAAGATGCAAGATGGATGTGAGCGAGAGGAGAGTTTCGGACAAGGGTGGGACGAAAGCAACTGCAAAGCAATGCTGCAAGCAAACAGAACGTCAGGCAGCAGAGACGAGGGAACGAATTGCGGGGAGGCGCGTAGGTGGGAGGGGAGATGTGTATGCGGGCACGTGCACACAGAACGTATCGGACGACGAGAGAGGAGGCGCAGCTGCGACTGTGATTGAGGGATTGAGTGGGTGTGCGCGAGGCGGACCATGTACTGATGAAGGGCTGCGGGAGACTCGCCTTGACTGATTGAACCGAGTAAGCACAATAGAAACAGAGTGAATAGAGCTGATTGATGGGATGGGCTCGACGATCTGCCAAGTATCTCTCTCAGCGGTATTCACAGCCGCTATGGACCGAAAGCTTGGACATGTACTTTATACAAGAGCCACCCATCGAGCAATGGCACAAGCAACAGCCACCCCTGCCGGGCCAGGGATTCGCCCACACCTTGCCAGATAAAGTCGCGTACAAGCACATGGAAGGCGAAATCGGGAATAATCGATTCAAATTCTACTGGCGAGCAGGAGCAGGGATCCAGCCATTTCCGATTTCGCTTTCCATGTGAGCACTAGATTTCTCTGCGATGCGGCTACTCTATTTTGCTCTGCTTTTGCTCTACCTGATGATCTATGACGCAACGACAAACCAGCACGGAGCAGGTGGAGAGGGTTCGAGACCGAATCTCGGCAACTCGCGTGGCCATAGCCCACGGGCCGTATGCCGAGATGAACCACTCTATTTATTATTATCTCCGCCGTTCGCGTTAGGACTTACAAGACTCGGTTAGCGGATAAGGTGATCCTCACGCCCACCGGCGAGCCGTTGGAGAAGTCCGGTATAACGGCGTGGTAGCCACGCGCAGCGAGGGAAAGACAGTGCATCATGGAGGTGGGCGGGCGAGACTTAATTTCCACTGGGGTAAGGTTCACAGTGCCGGACAAGTGGGGTTATCTGTCCCCTTTCCCGCATCTGTGTGGCGGTCAGAAAAGCGGGGCCAGAGCGCCCTCACATTGACTCCTCACATCGTACTGAAGAGACACCAGAATCCGTCAAACGAAGAACATCTCTCAGGGGAATTTTGGTCGAATGCAGTAGTCCATTCCAAGTTGCGTCCAGTCCTACATTGCACCAAACTGAACCACCGGGCGGCTATGTAACACAACACACTTGCTAAGATTGCTATTAGTCCATGGCGTTCCAACAGAAGACGAACAATACCATCCAACGTACTACACTTCCCGGCACTCAGGTCTTACGGGAAACAAATCTCCGACTGTGATTCTCCCTCTTGACTTCCCGTAGCTGTCTCTATGTTGGGAAACGTTCCCCCCAGAGCCGTCGTGCGCGTGGATACGTCTCCATATGCGTACTCTCCCAAGTCAACGCTCGCTTCGGGAGCTTCTTCCAATCGAGCACCTGGGATATTTCCCAACAGCGTACCCAAATCAGCACCCGCTTCTCCAACCCGCTTCTCCAACTTTCGGCGAATACGAAGTCGCTAATGCATTACTGGTATTCAAGAGGCGCCTGCCTAGATCCTTGACCATAATTCTAAATGCTAGCGAGGACTCCATCGGCAAAGGAGTATGTCTTCTACGACTTCACCTGTGCAGCCGCGTCGTTGCAATCACCGGGTTGGATTCATTCTCTTGCCGGCATCAAATACTGGAAATACCACTGCCGCCATACAGTCTTTCAGTTCGTCACTCGCAACTCGAGAACCATTGCCCTCTGCACAGTTATCAATGGCATCCAGGGCTTGACTCAACTCTGGCTCGATTTCGCACCTTGCACTATAAAGCCAAGTTCAGGTCTTTCGATCCTCTAAATTGCCTCCGCCGTTTCATGACGGGAAACGAAACCACACTTCGCACTTTGGGTCCTATATCTACGCCAGTTCTTCGTGGCGTCATCGCAATGGTTGCGTTGGAGCTCTTTCCGACGGCGACCTAGAGAGAACGGTGGTCAATTACCGCAAGAATTAACAACGAACGAAGATTGTTTTGCTACCGAGCGAATGCTAATTGAATCTGCGATTTTAGCAGTGTTCTTTATGGCGTCATCACAAGCGGCCGAGGGTTACATTGGGACCCTGAAGAGGCACTTGATCGACGGCCCCTCAAGAGAGGTTAATTACCGCAAGAGTCGACAATAAACGAAGCTTTTCTTTGCTGCCGAGCGAGCGATCGATCGAGTGCTAATCTTGGCGGTCTTAAGTACTCCCATTCCAACACCATCTGCAGTCTGGCGGCGCAGGTTAATTGTTGTTGTTGTTGTTTATTCATACTGTATTTACTCTAGCTAGAGTATGACAGGGCCCTTATCCCCTCCGCCTCCGGGCGAGCCGGTTAGATGGCGGAGCTCCCACCTACTACCCAACGCGCAGGTTAATTCTGCATTACCTTTCCGCCTCAAGTACTCCCATTCCGCCATCGTCTCGAACAGATGATATGGAGTTGTTCAAAGACCAGTTCGCTGAGTTATTGGGGAAATGGAAGTATTGAAAAAAATAGGAAGGAAGGAAGCAATTGTCCCCTCGCTCGTGCCGTATTCGCCCGTGCCATATTCATGCATCATATCCATGCACGCCCCAAACCAGCAGCGGGCAGCTGAAAAGGGGAGGCTCTGTCTGCATTGAAGGCTCTGTCTGCATTGAAGGCTCTGTCTACATTGAAGGCTCTGTCTGCACTGAAGGCTCTGTCTGCATTGAAGGCTCTGTCTGCATGAAGGCATTGTTGGTTTATCCTCGCACCCAGAGGCTAGAGTTTAGGTAGAAGGCCGTATGTGTATGTATGGACGGCGAGCAAGTGTAAATAATTCCACAGCTGCCTCATACCCGTAGTGTATCGAATCCATCATCCGTACATACGCACATGTGCTGTACGTACAAATTACCATTTTATCGCAATGCCACTCCCCAAAACCTGGCATCGGTCGAGGGGACACAGTATTCGGAAGCCCGGTAACGCATCAATGGAGCTTGCTAGCGACGATCGATGAAAGTTGCAATTGATCTCTTGCCAGAGATCCTCCAGCCAATCAGCCGACAGCCCTTATCTGCAGCCATGCCTTGGGATGTGTATCCAAGCCCAAACCGAAGCAACGTTGATCAATCCGGGGAAACTGAGATGACAACCTAGGATGTAGGATAGAATTTCAGATGACTTGTCACGTTCAATGAAAAGAAAAAAGACTACCACCCCCAATTGCATCGCATGTAATGATATGTAATAGGAGATTCGACTTCTATTTGCACAAAAAAAGATGAGCAGACCCAGAGCGAAAGGAAAACAAAAGAAAACCCAAAGAGCAGTCCTCCAAAAGGGAAAACAGCATAAAGCAATGAAAATACAACAAACCGCTATCGCTCAGAGCAAGTGGGGTGTTTCATGAAATTTTACAGACAAAAAAATGGAAAGAAAATTTTAGTAAAACGCGCCCGCCACGCACTAAGCTTTTGTGTCTGAGTAACATTCCTTTACTCCGTCCCAATTGTAGATCCCTTTTCCCCTAACATACCTGCCCGGCATAAAGTACAGCAGTAAAATTGTCGTAACCACCTCCCACTCCCAACTTTTGAAGATTCGTGACATTATCTATGACCCCGTCCCTCCACCCACTTTGCGTAGGCGATCCGTTTATTTGAAGGCCTTGCCGAAAAGGAGGAGCTGCACCTGGTCATACAGGGACAATACACCAGCACCGGCAACACCACGGAGGATGTTGGCACCAGCACCCTTGAAGAGTGACTTAGCACCCTCGGCCTTGATGATCGAGGTGAAAGCATGCATGGAGGACTTGTACTTGACGGCCTCACCAGAGGTCTGTATGGTTGGGTCAGCTGCTGAACTAACTTCACGAGGAATTGATAGAACTTACCATCATCATGCGACGACGGACGGTGTCAAGAGGGTAAGAGGCGATACCGGCACCAGTGGTGACGCACCATCCGAGGGCGAAAGAGGCCAAGAAGTTGCCCTCAAGCTTGCCGGTCAAGACGACGGGCTTGATAGAGTCGTACATACCGAAGTACAGACCACGATACACGATTATACCAAGGACGGAAGGTCCGAATCCACGGTAAAGACCTCCGATACCGTCGGTAGCAAGGGTCTTCTTGTAGACATCGACGAGACCGGAGTATTTGCGCTCACCACCGGTCTTGGCCGACTTGTTGTCGTTGGCAAGACGGGTACGGGCGTAGTCCAAAGAGTAGACGAACAACAAGGAAGTGGCACCGGCAGCACCACCAGAGGCCAAGTTACCGGCCATCCACTTAGCGTATCCATCTCTGTCCTTCTTGTACCCAAACATAGCCTTGAACTTGTCACGGAAGGCAAAGTTCAGAGCCTGAGTAGGGAAGTAACGGATGACGTTGGCAGTGTTACCACGCCAGAGAGCAACAACACCCTCATCAGCCATGGTTCGCTTGAAACAGTCTCCAATACCGTTGTACTTGCGGTCAAGACGACCTTGCTTGATCATCTCATCCTATATATCCAAACAAAACAATTAAAACGAGTTCACAAACAATACATCGATCGAATACTAACCTGGTTCTGGATGAGGAGCTTAACACGCTCGATGGGGGCTGCAGCAGTCTTAGAGACTGCAGCAGAGATACCCCCCATCATAAAATCGATGAGAAAATTCTGTAAATAAGCATGTCAGCATCGCGAACTCTAATAAAAGACGCCATCGCCCTCCTCCCTCGCCAAATGCCAGCGAAACCATGCAGCTAACGGAAAGATTCCGAGATCCCGATCAAACCAGAATTGATCCGATTCAATCGCCCTCTTGTAGAACCATATACGAGCTGTCTGTCGAGAGCTACCCAAGGGCATTTCTTGGGGCCGGCGATCGAGGAAGGAATTTTTCTCGGTAGTGGCCGGGTATAGGAGTAAAGGAGTAGAACAGCGAGACTTACGGACTGTTTCTTGTCGGTTGCCATTTCGACGGTTGTGAGGGGAGATTGAACTGTAGAAAGGGATTGTAGATAAGCGGATCGACAACTCGTGAGGGTGGTAGATTGTGAAGTGGAGAGGATATGGATGAGAGAACGGGAAGAGAAAATACTTAAGTAAAGGAGACCAACGGGGGTGTGGCCTAAAAACTCAGAACCACAAATTTTGCCTTGGCAAGCGACTAGTAATAGTCGGAAGAAAGCGGCACCCACCAGTGGAACAACATCGCTTTCGCCGCCCGGCTTTTCTATTTTGGAGAGCTGAGAACTGCGGTTTCAACAGGTAGCTCTGGGGCGATTTCCCCCCAGCTACTTAGTGCCGTCGTCTAACGGCATCGACAAAGAAATTTCTTACGCTGAAGGGCGTTGCCAGGGATCTTGATAGTTCCGCTGACATCTTGATACGGCGGAGAAAAGCCGCAGTTTGGCATTACGCCTCCGGAGCAGCGGTACTTCGGCTTTGATTCGGAAAGTTTATGCCATGCAAACATTTCGTGCCGATGTGCAAGAACAGACCCCGATATTGTGTAACAGAAGAAGGGACCTGCATAGAAGTCTGGATGCCATCGTAACGGGAATTACTTCGATGGGATTGGTGGTTGGTGAAAATGGTGTAAACCTGGGTCCGTGGAGCGCGTACCGTTATAGGCAAGCAAAGAGACAATCAGATCACACTTCACTACGTGAGATTCAACCCCCCAGTGGTCCACAAAATCGGCACAGTGCGTATCAGACGAAGATTCACCACCCATGGTATTGTAAGATACTCTACTCATACATACTTCATACAAAGCAAACTTTTGTAACCATCCGGATTGACCCTATATCGTCCTAATAAACAAACAGATCCCCTTACATTACACCTTTTCCTTATTCTTCTTCCGCCTCTTTTTCTTCCTCTCACCATCACCACTTTCCCTGATATCCAACTTTCCAGCCTCTGCCGACTCGGCATTTTTTGCCACCAGGCCCTCAGGTTCCCAGTTTGGAGGCATTTGCACTCCGTTGGCATCCCCAAACACCTCCTTCCTCCACTGCTTGAGCAGCTTCTTTTTGGCGTACCGCTTTTTATCCTTTTTCTTCTTCTCGGCATCTCTGAATGCGGCATACTTCTTGAGTCCGGCATATTGATTGAGGTCAGCATCGTCGGCGACTAATATATCGAGTGTGCCGAGACCATACGCTTCTGGCGTAGTTTCACGATAACGAAACCCTGAAGATTTGCCTCCAGGAAGCTAGGCACACATTAATACGTGATGATCGGAGAAGAGGATATAAACATACCTCACTATCGAAATCGAAGTTGTCCTCAACAAAGCGTTCAACCTTTCGACGAGTAGATCTGTCTTTGACTTTCCTTGCCTGCTTCTCCTTGATAATTTCTTTCTTTGATTTCCTCTTACTGGGTTGCTCGTCAAGGTTCTCCGCATCAGAGTCAGCATCAGCGTCTTGCATCTCTTCCTCTTCAGCTTCCACCTCGTCATCGTCATCGTTTACCAAATCATCCTCGAAATCGGGAACAATATCTCCAATATCGATATCATCGTCGAAGTGTGGTTTCTTTGGGCGGCCATCCGTTTTGTAATATTTATCACCGAATCGTTCCTGCATCCACTGGTCCCATTCCCCATCGCTAAAGTCGCCTTCCAGCAGCTTATTCAACACTGCGGCCTCCGCCTCTTCATCGCCCTCACTCAACTCAGCAGCCTCTCTCACCAGCTTGAACTTTTCCATCAGTTCCTCTGTTTTCAGCTTCCTCAACCTCCCCTTTTCAATCTCTCTTTGAGCCTTTTCCTCTTCTTTCCTCTTGCGTTTCTCCTCACGTGCCCTCTTTCTTCGGCTTTTCTCTTCCCGACGCACCGTGTTTTCGCTAATGGCATCTCTACCGTACGAAACAAGCTTTGCCCGTGCAGCTGCATCGGGATCTTCGAACCTCATGTTGTAGCTAAACTCATACTGATCCGCCATCGCTTCTTCCTCGGAGTCGTCGGATTCGATGGGCACGTAAGCCGAAGCGGATGTTTTTGTCCACGCACGTGAAGCAAGGAACTTGTTGAGAAACTCCTCGGGGTTTTTGTCTGCGAATGAGGGGTCAGGAAGTTCCGTTTCCTCTTCAGTCTCGTCCTTTGCGCTTGGCTTGCGGACCAAAAACGCATCCTCTTCGTCGTCATCACCAGAAACTTCTGCCTCTGCGGCGGTATGCATCTCCTTGACCATCGAACGCTTGAGATGTTCTTGCTGTTGGACAAAAGTTTGTGGCATATTATCCACCTCCACTTCATCTCTGGTGTTACCGGCAAGGAGGTTCTCGCGGTGGTAGTCGCGTAAGTACATCGGCTTTTCGCTTTTCGTGGCGTCAGCTCTATCGGTAGCTATAGATGCATCGATCGGCGTGTAGAAACTCGTCTTTCCATCGTAGACCCGAGGATCCTTGTTTTTGATAGCTTCAAGCGTAGCAAAAATCTCCTTGTCAAGCGTCTCTGTGGCTAGAACACCGACATCGTCTTCATCTTCAGAAGAGGAGGATTCATCTTCGCTATCCTCGTCGTCTTCTCGTCCACGTTTCTTTGAGTTAGGGCCGAATTTATCCTCCACTGCGAATAGCGATAATCGTCAGTCTCTCTCCCATCTCGTGTATAGGCGCACGTACACCGGTGCAATTCCTCCCGCTTCTTGTTATGCTCGAATCGCCGTGCGTATTCCTCGTTGATTTTGAAGCCTGCCTCAGCTGGAGATTGCTGCGCTGAGTGGAATTCGTCCTCTGAATCGGAGTCTCCGAGGAGATTTGTTCTGTTAGTCTTTGGAGTCTTCGGCTTTTCGGCAAGCAACTGGGCCGATGGGGTGTCGGGGACGGAATTCTTGTTCTTCTTGGGACGAGGCATTATGATGTGTTGGATGGTCGTCTTAAAAGAAGTCAAGAAAATGGAAATTTGCACGTTGAGTACTAGCGTCATTAAGCGCGCTAGTAAAGCAAGCCTGCATTTCCGTCCCCAGCTAACGCGACTGTCAACAACATTGTCCGTGCCACTCGCTGCTCATTTTGATACCCCCTCCATTCTTGTCGCTTTGTTGATTATGACCACATAACAACCCTCCACCGTCTCGGATTAACACCTCATTACCCTCTCCATTTATCCGGCAAAGAAGATGGCCGCTCCCGAAATCGGGGAAGCGACTCGTCGCGACAACTCCTCGAATAAACCTGCAGTAGCTGCGACAATGACCTGGACGACTGCGCGATGTCATCGACTAATCCGCCCTCTTACCTCGAAGTTAACGGCTTTGAAGGGCCTCTTAGTGTTGCCCTCCGTTACTACAACTGCAAATCCTCCGAAAGAAACGAAACGGGATCCTGACGAACTACCCTACAATCCATCTCAAGCCAAAACCGCGACTCGACGGCCAGCTCGACGATCCGCGAGTGATCGCGATATGTTTTTTGGCGGGAGCAGGCCTGGACGGGTCGATAGGGTGCGACGGACGTATTCAGCAAACCCAACGAGAAGCACAACTCCTCAGGTTCTAGTACCGACAATTCCTAATCCCTCAGTTTACGATCTACCATTCCCTGCTGCTGCGGTGGATTGGGACCACCCCGGAAGTGCTACAGTATCTGGACCGAATCAGGCTCGGGCACGGCCACCGATCTCGAAAGAGCTAGATCCGTCGCACCCACAATCCCTCCTGCAGTCACTCAAATCTACCGTACACCCTTCAGTATTCCATATGTATACTGGAATCTACTCTGCCCTCGAGACCATCCTCATTGCTACGACATGGACATCGTCATCCTGTGAACCAACCCCTCTCAAGTTTTTAGCCGCCCGCAGAATTGCCCAGTGCATTCTTGCAACCGAGGAAGAAATCAAGTCCGACGATGTGTGGTATGATACAGCAAATGAGGTTGGTGTTGGAGGGGAGTATCTCCGGGAGATTGTGCGATGGCATGCAATTGAGCTCATACGGGACGCGATATACTCTAATATTATGCCTTCCCAGCAAAAGAATGGTGTGGGGCTTCCGGGTGCATTGGTGGGACTTTGTAAGCATCTTGGAGCGGATGCAGAGGCTGAGAGTCTCCTGAAGACGATGATCGAACTGTACCCATTATCGGAGAGTACCAGCAACCCTTCATTGGTCACTTTGATGAACTCCTGGAGAACATCGAAGGCCGGAACGTTTAGAATCCTTACAGACACGTTGGTCGCCGAAGGTAGTCCGATACCCTTGGGAAATCCGACTGTCAACAAAGTGTTAAAATCCGCGATGGACAATGTTGAGAAGTGCGATGCGGCAAGTAGACTCGTTGTTAAAGCACTCGAATCTAGCTTCGGGATATGGGGAAACGGCTACATTGCTGCAGCCTCGAAAGAGAGGAAGGAGCGTGCCAGGCGAAAAGGCAACCGCCGGCCAGGAAAGACTGACGATGTCCCAAAGTTCCGCACTGGCAAAGCAATTCCAGTCCGTGTTGTAGAGAGGGCAGAGGAGATGGCCTTACTTCTCACCGAGAAACTTGTGGTTGCTGCCCAAATCCCCCGAAACACTCAGGCTATGGAAATAATCAAACATTTGACCCACGGCTTCCTTGTGCAAGACGAAACAATGAGAGCTGTTACTGAAGACGAGTGGACAGAATGGTACCCCATCGCTGGAAAAGCTACGATCCTTCTGCAGAGACTAGGACAAGACTCAGAAGACGATATCGCTATAGTCAAAGAACTTGTTCGATGCTTGGACGATGTTTGGGAAACTATTGGAAAGGATGGGCTTAAGTCGTTGGGCGAATTCGTGGCATCGTGTTATGAGAGTCTCTATACGACAGCTGGAAAGTCCATCACCGGGGAAGACGAAATGAAGATTCTTGTCAATCGCTTAGTTTCATATGCCTCAACTGGATCTTTCCCACCGCACACCGGTAGTATGGTAACCACCACACCTGCGAAGACGCCAGAGACACCGCTTAAACCAAGCTTTAAAGTCGTCACATTCACTCCCGGGAAGAAACCTGTTGATCCGCAACTAGAGAAGGAGCGTTATTACATCACACAATTGGCATTGAACGTGGCGATTGGATTCTCAACATTGAAATGTATGAAGCATAATGATAAATGGAATCGCTGGGTTGGAAGTATTGAACACCAGATTATTGGTATGAAGGTTAGGACACCAGTAAAGGCAATAACCGTATCTGAGGGGGATTCAAATAAGCCGGAGAATGATGCAAAAGTAAGGAAAGGGTGGAGGTGGGAAGAAGGGCTTGACGAGTGGGTTGCAGTTGGTGGTACACCAGGTGGAGCGCTGAGAGAAAAGATGAGGGTGCCACGTCTGAAAAAGGTTGAAATCACGATGAATATCGACAAAAAGCGGACCTGGAGAAAAGAGTACGAAATGTTTTCAGATCGGTTAAATAGCGATAGCACCACCGATGAAGACGCCGGATACTGCAGCCACGACAGCGAGCGCTCTCCGTTGTCCTCGCCCCCATCACCAATTAGCCAAAACAGCAATTCCGACTCAGAAGATCTTGACACATCCTTCTCCCGGCTTTTTGAAAACGACCTCGAAAGTTCCGCCTCTGAAGTCGACAATGACGATGATAATGACGGAGAATATTATGCCCCCACACCAGCACGGCCGCCTGCAAGCGTTAGCCGTTCCCCAAGGAAGACCGAACGTATCAAGCGAAGCCTCCAGGCATTTTCGGTTGTGCTCCCGATGTCTTCGTCCATGTTTTCCAAGCAGAGACAATCAGGAATGAAGCGGCTTAATCTTACCGGGCTTACGGAACCTTCTTCTCCGTTGCCTTCGCCACCGCTTGTGTCTAATGACGAGGAAGACGAAGAAAACCAAATCATTCTTAAACCATCCAGCCTAAGGAACCCTAGAAACTGGGGGTATGTGGAGATTGAATGTGATCCTTCTCCGTCTCTTTATGTGGTCAATGATGAGAGGTCTGAAGTTCTGCCATCATTCTCGGGGAATTCGAGGCGGAAGAAGACCCAGGAAGATCCCTTGTACGAAGAGGAGGAGGAGCTTAGCGAAGATGAGTTGAGCCTGGTGAACAGTTCGCATTCAGTTTCGCGCAAGACATCTCCTGAGCGAAGAACATCGACACGGTCTACAAGACGAAAGTCGTTGCTGTGTGTGATGGGGAATAAACGGAAGGCTGAGGAGCAGCTGGTGAAGAGGGCAAGCAAGAGGAAGATGGTGGCGGCGAGATGTGAGGAACTCAGTGAAGATGAACTGGCATTATGAAGAGCAATTTTTATTTTTGGGCTTTTTTGTATTACTTTGCCACGTGGGTTGCTCTGGTTTGTATTTTAATCCCGTAAGGGGGGTCAATACGGCTTTTTTGGTTCGTTTACAGGTTTCTGTTTTTTGTGTACATTATGCCTTTTTGCGGGAGTTTGGAGCTTATTGCGAGATTTAGATGTTTTAGATCGCTGGTTCCTGTACGTTTGACGTCTGGCTTTGGATGATAAGGAATAATAGCAAACGCAAGGTTTTTCATGACGTATCCTTCCACACCAGATGCTACGAGTGTGACGACTGTAAGTACCAGTCGCAAATACCGAGTGATCAGTTATGGGGGTTGAATAGGTTCTGATAAATCAAAAGTGTCCTCAATTACCACTCTCTAGCACTATTACCATTGCCACTCAGCTACCTTGGTCATGCCCCTTCCAAATATATCACTCTGCAAACACTGCATAGTTTGCTCCTCTCCCCCAACCACACACACACATCCGTATATTAATATCGTGGCTTCCTTCTCAATTATGGGCATCAAATTGAACCGATTACTCTCTCCTAACGCAGCATCCCAAAGCCCTCCCAAAGCCCTCGAGCATTCAGAACACACCTGCGCCAAGCCTTTCCGTACGCCGCACATCAAGGCAGTATCCATCACTAATATACTTGAAGTATATCCAATCCACCCACCCGCAAAATTCTCCTCCCACCTTGAGTTGCCGCCTTATTGTATATTAAGGCTCCGTGTAACCAATTCCGTCCAAATGGTGATGGAGTATAAAACCCGAATCTCGATCTAAGCAGGTCGGAGCCCTTGCAGAAAAACGATCCAGTGACACAGACAGTATTCGCGGAAGTAGAGACAAAATAAGGATAGGGTGCCAGGGATGGTGTCTGTATGGTTACAGCAGTCGAGTTGCCCACCATGGCAGGGCTTCTGATTGAATACCTCCAGCTGCTGGACAGGATAATCGGGGTGCTATTGATCTTTCTCCTAACTCTAGTAGTGGTATATAAGCTGAAATATGGCTTCGGTCCATGGAATCCAACATTGTTCAACCATTGAAGGACCAAATTCCATGCCACACAGGCTAGAAATAGGTAACCTACCCCCGACCCCGCTGATAAGACTTCGCCGGTAGTGCAGTAGCAGAAAATACGCCTCACGCCCACTGCCTCAGCAACACCCAGCTTCTAAAACCTGCAAATACGTCTGCTATGATCGCGGAGCAGGCTCCGGAGTCCGGAGTCCGGAAAATAATTCTCATACCCTGATGGAAGTGCCTCTGACCGTATATTGTTGGTCTGGTTGTGCTAGTTCGATACTGGACCTGCTAATGGAAAAGTGTTGGGCAATTTGTGGTTGAAGTTGGATTTGACGATACGGAGTACCGGTGTATAGGGAGCGGTATCTGGGGCACTGGTGAAAATTTGAAGGGAAGAGTATAACTTAGGGTATTGTGGGGAATTGAAATGAAAGGCCATCGTTTAGCTTGATAGACTGCCGGATATTAAGGATGAGCAAGTACGAGATAGTTTAGGTAACTGATATATTGGTGGATAGGACGTGCTTTTGATGCCTTCCGGTTGGTGCGCATTGGTAGCTTTGGTAGTTGGAAGGTGATGCCTTCAGTTATTCCGATAGACAGCTAGAGAACTGATCCCTTCGGATACCTAGCTGCTGCTAGCGAGACCACCCCGTCACATTCATTGGTTCGATGCCTTCCGATGAAGATGAAGGACACTATCACAAGAATCAGAAATCAAGGAATCGGATTAAGATTAAGCAATGCACCCCACGTCTTCGATTGAGCTTCACGGCAATCGAGTCAATTCAGAAGAGTCTTCTTCCGTCAGCTTTAATGGAATGGAGCTGGCTTATGCAACTGAGTGCATGAGAGAAGGAGGGCTAGGGTTCCTCCCATGGAACGCATCAATATCACCCCATCCGCTCCAGCTCATCGGCAGATCGTGAAGTCAAAGACTTAATACTTAAGCAATGTGATATTTGATACACCACACCGCTCACAAAGTCCCGTCCATCTTCAGGCGCAGGATGCAAAATCTCTCCCTGGTCTTGGAGTGCTCACCAGCGTTCGAGCTACCCAGCAGCCAGAACCCTCATATTCAATGAGAACCGCTGGGTGCTACAATCTATTCCACGCAAATATCCCACCTAGGAAAGCGTTAGCGTCCAAACAACATTCGACAATCTCCGAACGCTCCACTGCAGAGGTTCGAAATACATTGTCACCAGCATAGTCATCTCTCCACCAGTCGTTCACATCTGCAAAGGCCCTGTTGTAACGCGTACTATAATCTCGCAGTCCCGATACGTGCCGCTCTCCCCCCATCAGGCAAGTTTGGGTGGTGGTGATGGTTCGCCCTACATCCGAGGACCAAAAAACCGTTCCATTCCCGCATTAACCCATGCCATTCATCCGGGCAGGCGCCTCACCCTTTCCTACACGCCTCACCCTACAGAAATTCCTCCGCCACCCCCTCCCACCCCTTCTCACCCTCGGTCCGTTTGCAAACCCTCCACTCACTCTTTGTTCGCATTGACTCGCATAAAAAATATGCGCGAGTGAGACGCCCGAAATCCTTTGCCCCACCACCCAGTCGTGCCCATAATCTCGATTGTGCGTTGTTACGTGGCTTGCATCACGGGTTATCACTCCCTATTGGTTGGAGAGCTTAAGCTCTCTCTGCTGCATCGAGAATCCCGAGGAAATTCTCCCCCCCCCTTCTCCTCCCAGCCTCCAAGATTTTTCCCCACGCTCTTCATAATTGCGTGCTGATGTGATACCTACCGGAGGTTATCAACCATATCGCGAGAAGATGTAATGTGATATCGTGGTTGATGGATGGAGGGTGAAAGGATCGATCGTGAGACACAAACTCGATGTGATCGAATCTAGAAATTCTCGAATAGTCGAGAAAAGAAAGAAAGAAAGCAAAAAAAAAGTAGTGGATCAGGTACCGGCAACAAAAAAAGCATCTTTTACTTTCCTGTGCTGTTTACCGCGGTAAACAAGCAACAACCAAAATTGTTATGCACAAACACCCTGATACTGCGAGACATACCTTACGTTGGCAAGGCAAAAATATGTATCATGTAGGTATTCTATGTACAATTCTGTTCTCAGGCTTCTGCAAGGCGTCGTTAGCGACCACCTGAGAAGCAAGGAACGACCGGGCCATTTATATATCTCCAAGGCCTTCATGTAAGTTCTCTCACGCAGGCTGTCAATAAGACCGACCCACGTATCCGCAGTGATTGCACATTTGCGCCTCGCACAAGCATACTCGCCTACCACTTTTATGTACGGGGCTGCAAGCCCTTCACGGACCCGCAGCCAGTAATAATGTGATGGCCAATTCAAACAGTGCAGGAGGGAGCCTTCTCCATGACAAACGAAATAACTGCATAAAGACACTTCCTGAGCACGTACAACCAAAAGCAGGAGTGGGATGGGCTCGCCGTCAACAGCATAACGCAGATAAGTATCTGCCGCCCTATTATGTATCTAACTGCAGCAAAGACTCAAGGAAGAAACTTCATGCTGAACACGTCCAATCCAATTTATATACGCTCTAGAAACCCCAACCCCCAATAGATCCCGAATCGCTATAAAAAGAAGCTATCCGAAAACCATGAACAAAAACATACATAGGAAACCTTTATCGTGTGAAACTCTCAATACTCCATGCAAAGAATCGAAGAAATTGGAAAAACAAAATGTAAACGGAAACGTCGCTAGTCGCTCAGATGCATTAGATCGAAACAAGCACTTGTGGACGACAAAATCAGAGATCCGCCCGGACCGAAAAAGCAAAACCGCCCAGCAAAGACCAAGCCCAAGTACCGCACCGAAACGAAAGATTAAATAGAGAAGGAAAGAGAGAGCGCGAGAGCGAGAAAGCGAGAGAGAGAGCAAGCCAGTTTTGTAAAGACATGATTAAACTGTGGCCCGTCCTTGCCTCTTCAAGATCGGTCATAGCAGGTCATAAGCTAAAAACCAGCGGCATTTACATGTCTGCCTCTAGTTTCCTCGTAACGTAAGAAAAAAACATATGTACGCAAAGAATTAAGACGACATCATGCGGCCATACTATGGGCGATACATGCTATCCATCACCATCTTGACAAATCCGCCCATCTCCCCACCTTCCCGCAACAGCTCCTCAAACCCATCGAGTTGCCGTACGGCGTGGAACATTTTAGCCACATACGCCGTGATGCTCTCCCTCAACATTGTGGTTTCATTGTCCCTCCCGTATATGCCACCATACTCCTCCCTAGCTGTGGATGACTGTGATACCCGACTTATTGATCGTCGCTCCGTTGTCATAGCTACACCAACGTCGCTTCCGTCCGAGTTGTGTCCGAAAGCTGATGCCGTGCCTTCCCGGTTTTCTAGCTCGTTGAAAGAGTACCCGTTGGCACCCGCGCCTCCATACACAAAAGGGAGTCCAGCAGTGACGGGGGAGATACCTCGTTCTGACATCGGGTTCACGAGACTATCACCCACACCACTGTCCCTACCACTTGCTGTCCGTGATGCGGGTCTGGTATGCGTAGACTCAGGCAGCTCCTCGAAGGCGAAGCGAATTAACCGTAGCAGTCGTTGTCCGGGCGGTATGTTATTGGAGGTATCCAGCAGTTCATTCGTCAGGTGTAGGCGAATCAATGCCTTGAGTTGAGTGACACCATATTTATCAGCCATGAGGAAGAGTTGAAACTTCTGGTCGTCCAGTTCTATCTCTTCGTCAGGCGGGCTCTCGTACGAACTCATATAGTCGAAGGTATCGTCTGCGGGTGTTTGGGCATCGGTGAAGGAACCACTCATGGTAGAACTTGTATCATCCATTACTCTGGGAGGGATTGTTGGTGGGGATCGGGGTGAATAGTGAATCGGCTCCTGTGCTTTGGCCTGTATTGTTCGAATATTGTTCTCGAGATTCTGTAAGGGGTATTCGCCTGTGTATAAGAATTCTAGAAGGGCTTCAAATATCTTGGGATCGTCTTCCAAGACATTAATCCTTCCTTCCCTAGCCTCTCTGAAACCTGGGCGGAGTGCACTACGGAACCAGTCGCTCCTAGCGGCAAGGATGGCTTTGTGGGCATGGAGGACCTTTCGTTCTTTGCCCACGATAATCTCTAAGTCGGAGAAATCTCCGCTGTTTAGTAGCTTCTTGAGATGCTTGCCAACAGGGTCGACGACCGCCGGTGTGTGGTTCTGTTGATCCCAGAAACTCGCTGGCGTAGAAGCTGTGCGTGATGTGGGATGGCCATTGCCCATCATCGAACTACTGAGCATGTTGCTAGACAGGCTTGGACTCATTGGCCGTCGAAGCTTCTCTTGGTTGGGATGATATCGTAATCGGCAAACGATGTCGATCGTCCGCCTGCTGTTCACTACTGGATCCCTCAACAAGATGCTGTTGTCAAGCAAACCGGGAAACCCCCATGAAAGCTGATTCTCCCGATACAAGGCCACAGTGGTTTTGTCTTTGAGCTGCCGACCCTCAGAGTTCAGGATGCAGAACTGAAGGTACCGGATGTCACGGGTCCATGTGCGCTCTTGCAGTTCGTTGTCGGTCATGACTACGTACAGAAAGATCCCGTAGACACGGTTCCCTGCCGCATCCACGTTTTGTTGGAACAGCATGCGCCAAACCCACCCGTCTGGGTGTCCAAAGTTCTGGGAGTAACTAGCGGGCCCACTCAGTCTAATCCTATCTGGAATTAAGAGGAGGTTTGCTTACGTTTCGAAATCGGCTGACAAGTCTACATTTTTCCATCGATACTGGACACAGCGGCCAGTCAGCAACTTCAACCATGCTCCCCCGAGGATAAAAACATACTGTCCATGTGACATATTCCGATGATACCGCATTGATCTCCAATGTCATAGGAGCCAACGGGATGTGAACGATTGATGCGGCCATCGCTTTTGTATGTTCTAGATATTTGCGTATTCCACTACTCATGCACAATATTTTGACAAGTTAAATTCCCGATTCCTGATCGTGATGGTCCGAGATGGGCTGTATTGCAGCGGATACAGGGCGGTGACGAAGATGGGTGAATGAAGGACGGTGGGTGGTGGGGTGGTTCTTATGTGTTGTTGACCTGTTGTGGTAGGGTTTCTAGGATGAGAGAGTTGGTTGCAGGTAGTGTTGTCAACGTTACTCTTTCTATCGACTATATTAGATCAGGTCTCAAAACGTTCCAGCAAAAGCACTGGAATTGGGGGGAGAATGGAATTATATATAAATACCCTATGGTGAAGGCGGTAGCCTGGCTAGTTGTAATTGGCAGCGCGGGGGTAGGGGGGTGGTAGTTGTGGTGGCGGCTCCAAAATATCCTAACCACGTCGTCCAATGTTTCGAATTATCCTGCAAATCCACACTTATAGCGTAGTTGCGAATGATTGTTTTGTCCACACTGCTGAAGCTGCGTTTAAGTATCAACTTGCGAGAAAAATGGGCGTAGATGTCGTTGTTGTCAAAGGATAATACCCTGGTGGCGATGCTAATTGTCACGCGTGGGAGATGATGGTGATGATGCTGATGAAGATGCTGATGAAGGTTTGGTGTTGGTTTATTAGATCTCCACTACCTTATTTTTTTTTTCCCTGTTTCTTGCTTCTTTCTTCTTAGTTTTGGTGGTTGTTGTTGTTGTTGTGGACGTGGATGTGGAGTTCGCGCCAAGTTTTGAGGTGCAGTGGGAAGTTATGATATGATTTGGAAAACAAATAGTGGTTGGTTGAGCGGTATGAGAGCGGTGAGTGATGATGCACACAGGGAGGAGGTATAGTGATTCAAAACAGAGGGAGGGGGGTCAGAAGGGGGGTGAGGGTAAGAGGCAAAGTGACGGCGGAGGTCATTAGAGTTGAAGGCATAGCTGTGAATAGTAGTTAGAGCACAAAATAGATCGTCGGCCACGCTGGCAAGGTCGTGCTAAACGCTGTACAAGGAATATTCGGCATGGCTACACTACGACGAGCGGAACGCCCATGCAGCGCGCAGTGATAGACCCTGACGAACTTCTACTGGTAGATACGGCCAAAATGGCTTTCTAGGTGAAAATAATTGGCTGCGTCTCCATACTAGTATACTACTGTGCTGTGGTTGAGAGCGGTCTTCTTAGCGGAGTAATCAATTTGGTGACCAAGGTGACCAAGGTGAATGGCCATTTCAAGGCTCGCTACAAGCGGAGAAACACAAAATAATCAATCGTCCTGCATGAGTAAGTACGTGTATGTTATGTGAGATGGTCGGAAATTGATGATACTTGATATCCTGTGAGAGTCTCAACCTTACCTCTGCGTTGTCCCCTTGCCCGCACCACCCACCGCCGTCACAATCGCATGCGTTACTTTTCGACCATCCAACCACATCCGTAGCGGACCTAGACCTTGCCTGACCTATTGCTGTTTGATGGGGGTTTGAGATGCCAGCTGTATGTACAGTTCATGGGCGTGGCTGGGTCCTTGTTTCTCGATCACATCGATCACGGTGTAGAGAGGAAGGCGGTACCAGGTTGCCGGGACAAATTGCTGGCAGCGCCTGTTTTCATCTATAAACAACTATTGTCTCCGCCCGACTGAAGCCAGAATGATGAATGCCACGATTGAAGAGTCGGAGTCTTGGTAATGGGTACAGAAGGATATTATACCCGATTGCTCCCCAACACGATAATATTCGATGGTAGATCGTAAGGCGGGCAGACGATCCAGCCCCCTTGCAATCCAGAAGTGTGGGCCCTTACATTTCAACCGGGACGAACCCCGCCTCTCCGACGTCTCCAATGCAACCCAGCGACACGTTTCCGCCTTTCGGCGGTTCATGGTCTTTTTTTGCTTCCTTTAACTTACTCAAACGTCGCTGTTTGTGGTCCTACTTTGGATACTATATCAAGCAAGGCCCCAGCGAACGTGGATGGGGCATGGAGGAAGAGGTTTCTTGAAATCAAGCAAAACAACACGTTCACTAACAGCGAACCGACCATTCCGAAGGATCGTCTCTTTCTGTGAAAGAGGTCTCCAAGAGATTTCGTTGTCACCTCTGAGTCAATATTTGCGGATGCTTCCGGTGGCTACGATATCACCTGACTTTTGAAGATCAATAGCAAACGTTTCTTGCTGGGTTGGAAGATGTTTCAGCCACTGACGCGCAGAACTGACGACGACGACCTCTGGGACTCCAGTCACTGCAGTCACTCGCCATTCAAGTCGGCCAGACACGGAAGCATAACCAACAGCGCCTTCATAATCACCACCACCAGCAGCAGTAACATTAATCTATCATCTTACGTTACGGCGTGTGTGGCACGGCGAAACATCCCAGGCCTTCTCGAATTCGTTCGTAAACATTTTCTTTTCCAGTATCTTACATCATGTGCAATCAAGGTGGAGAAGGAAACACTGTCGAAACTGGTATGCTCCCGAAAAAAAAAAGCTCGAATCGCTTCTCAACCATTTCAACCAACCACACCGCCGCTGCCAACGCATACAGCTAACTTACTATTTTGCCCGCCGCCGCCCTGTTTACTACAACAACACCAATGGCAAATACCGAGTCGCACAATCCCCCCCAAATAGTCTGTGGTTCTTCATCTTCTGACCCGTTTGAGGAATTCTTTCATCAGGCATGTGAACCCCGGTAGGCCGGAGTACTCACTCGTAAACGGGAATAGGGTTGAGGACAGCTTTGGAAGTGCACCACACGCACTCGTAAACGGCAGTAGGATTAACATCAATTTCAGGAAGTTACACTACATTCGGGGGCCACTTTAGGACCCAAAGAAATGGATTGGGATTGGGATTGGGATTGGGATTAGCAAAAAGAACTCCAATTGATTGCCTCCCTCCCTCCCCCAGCTTCTAGCGCCGTCATCATCCCGCAAGTCCCCTTATCTTCATCTATTCTAGAGTAGATAGCCCAAGGCAAAATTTGTGCCTCAACACCCTCTCAACGAAAACTTCACTGGATATAACTCACCCAACACGCCTCTGGTAATGGATACCTGATAGGTGGGTGGGGGGGGGGGTGGCTTTATATAACCGATTTATTTTGCACATACCATTTCTAAACTTTGAACTGTTGCTTCGTGTTTACGGTTCCGATTCAGCCCATATTCATTTCTTCTCACTCGGGGGCACAGATGCACAACATCTACAATCGACCGCTTCCAGTCTCAATCTCAATCCACAATCTCCTACTCCTACGTCCGTGCGTTTTCCTCTCCTCTGGTCAGCTTTGCTATTGCACAATCATACATATAAATGTCATGCATTCCCCGCACAAACCACCAGTAGAAGAGGTCAACAGTACACCCACCTACCACCCCCCAAACTACCGCGTCCGCCCTCCAATTTTCCCCACAGTATATCTCAAGAGATGACTCTGACGTTATTGTCAGTTCATCATCGACCGAGAACCGAGAAGAAAAATTATAATGACATGTTCCATCGTCATGTCTGTTGGCTTCTTCGTTCGCTGAAACAAAACTAAAACAAACACGCTCGCCACCACCACCAACCATCCCCAAAAGAAAAAAATAACAAATGAGTTGGTTTTATACAAAATGTAAGTAGTAAGTTAGTTTTCAACAACAAAGCAGCAGCGGGCAAAGCAAAACACAAAAAAAGAGTTCCAGAACACAGAAGACAACACCCCGGAAAGAATTTGTTTATATCTGCAGGTTGGTGATGATGTTGGCGATGATGATGATATCATATTCCAAAAAGCAAAAGTCCCTCCAAAATAACCGTTTTTCAGTTAAATAGGTAGCTAAGAGGAGCCGCAGAGTTCAGTAGACTGTGTGCGGGAAGAGGGGTTCTGTGGTTTGCGGGGAAGACATGATTCCCGTTGGTAGTTTAGCCTACCCACTTACCCCGCCGCTGATGACGACGGTAAAAGATTGCACGCCGTAAGGCCAAAGACGACAACAAAAAAAAGCATGGATATAACGCCTAGGTTCTCCAAATATTTGAGAGGAAAATAACACCAAAAAAAGTAAAGGGCCAAAGCAACGAACGAAAGAAGAGGGATCGTGACCAGATAACCACAAAAGAACATCCATACAACAGGGCTACAACAAAATTTCCGGCCTAGACCGACCCGACCCCTCATCAAACCTTCATGTTATCATGTTAGCCATCCCTACTCCTCCATGTGTCCAAAAACCCCGTCCTCCTCCTCCTCGCTCCCACCCCTCTTGCTCCACCTCTCATCCTCTTCATCATCCTCACGTGCATCATCGCTCCTGAGATCCTCCATCCGCACATCATCATCCTCCTCCTCCTCCTCATCCTCCTCCACGTCGCCTTCCTCCTTCTTCATTTCTACCACGTCATTTAGCGGGCCCATGAATATCCTGCCCCCAGCTGGCGGCGATCCCATATCCGAAAACCCCAAAGGCGCGCTTCCCGGCGGTATGGCCGGCGGAATGATCGGAGTATGGAACGAACAGCTCAATAGCTCCACAGCAGCAGCGAGCGCATCCTCTTCACTCGTCAATGATGGCCTCAACGATGGTGACGCAGCAACGGAGCTTCTGACACCGGAGACAGTACTGCCAGCTCGTGGTCGAGGCAGGGGTCGTTGAGGTATATGGTTAGGGAAAGGCGTGGTTGGTGCGCTGCCAGCAAGGAACCCACTGGTGCTAGCGTTATACGATCGCGAGTAAGAGCCTGATGAATATCGCTTTCCTGGTTTGCCGGCGCCGTTACGGATACCCCGTGGGGTGGGCACAGGACTTGTTAACGCGGTTCCTGAGGGAGGTGGGGTAGTATCCTCAGAAGAGGAGCTGTCGTTGGCGGAAGAATTTCCTTCGTTGTTTGATGCCCCAGACGAAGAATCCGGAGGTGTGGGGTTCATGGATACAAGAATGGAAGCTGCTTCGAGAAGTTGCACTTGCTGATGCTTAGATATCAAAAGCTTGGAAGTGTACGACCATTCAGGTGTATGTTCCCATCTGCATAATTACTCAACCGTAAGTCAATGTGGTCCAGAGAATGTAGAACTTGAGACTTCATTTAGCATTATCTGGGAGGGTGAAGGATATCGGGTTAATGGGCAGTGTCATTTTTCCAAGGGTGCTATATGCACCATTTCAAGCTGTGTACCAAAGGGTGAGTAGCCCTGCATATGCGAGAAGAAGTAAGTGTGATAGTGATAAGAAAAGGGAAGGTATCATGTTATTTTTGACTGGAAGTGCATAACTGCAGGTTGTATGTAATGATGATCCCAAGTGTGGGTAGGAGTAAAGAGAAAGCAGTTCTTGTCCCCACGAAACCAATCCTTGAAAACACGGAGGGGGAAGACAAACAAATGTTTCGTTAAACAAGAACTATGCTTATACCCCTTCCCACACTTTTCACACTTCAACTCGCTGCCGCTCCTCATCCGTCCTATCTTCCCCACTGCACCCAGTGCTCCAGCGCCTTCGCTCGCTCGCCTGCTCCGGGCTCCCCGACTCACCTCCGGAGCATGACCATCAGCAATCGCACTGCCGCTAAGAAGTGCAGTTCCATTCTTCCTGAGCTGTTGGATGCCGTCGCTAGTGGCTGCTGCATTACTAAGAGGACCGGGGTTCGGGAGACTGCTCGGCGGACTCGGATATCCACTTAGCCCCTCGTTGTTGTCGACGCCCCCTTCTTGGAGCTTCCCAAGGCCCGCCGCACCGCCACCAGCCAGTCCCACTCCCACCGCAGTCGAAGATAGTTGAACTGCTTCGCTGGCTGCTTGAGCTACGGCGGCGAAATTCGCTGTATTTGCCGACATGCTCTTTCGCCGCGTGATACGATGCGCGGGGAGAGGTCCGACCGAGTGAGTGCGATGATGATGTAGGCCTTTAACTGGCAAAGTTGTGGGTGAAGTAGGGGGGACGCGAATTGGGGAAATGGAGTCCTGCAACAAAACTGGAGTTAGCTGATGCTCTCCACCCATAATAACAGCGCAATAGAGAGCAGTACTGTTGGAATGGATGAAACCATGGCGGGTGGTCCCAATCAACCACGCTTCCAGGAAGTATGTAACTATGTATCTTTCAAAGAAGTATAATAAGGCTGAAATTATCACCGTCTATTAACCAGCACAGACTGAATTCTAGAAGATGAAATGCAGCTCCACGCGTGCCTGCAGGATGACTGGGGTTAAAAAAATGGCTGTCGTAACCCAACTGCGGAGTTAAGGAAGATACGGTAGGTGTTATGAAGGCTGGGGGGGTGTTGATGCGGTCGATAACTGAAGATGGCGAAAAATAATAAAGGACTGGATTTCAGGAGGTGATTGCGGTCTACAAGAATCGGACCTCAAAAAAGGATACCACCAAAGATCGGAAGCGGCAAGCCCTCGATCCGTAGGACTGGGACCTCCGGCGATGGGTAGGTTAGCTAGTAGCAGCAGCTCTGTGAATTGGTGTTTGCGAGGTTTGAAGGACGGTTAAGACGCGAGAAGGTGAGATTTGAGAGAAGACGAGAGGCACGGGCAAAATGTTGAAAAGTTTGACAGTGAAGAAAAGAGATGTGAGATGTGTGTGGTGTGGAGGTTAGAGGTGAGGAGTGTGGACGTCTTACTTTTTTCCTCCATGGTCCAGGGATGTGTCCATCGTCGGTTACTCACTCACTCGCATTCCACGAATTCCAAGTACCTGCTGAGGTACCACCGCCACCCTCCCCCCAATAAAGCGCAGACGTGCGGGGGAGCAGCGATAGCGGGCCTACAAGTGATATTGGATCGACGAAAATCGACCAGAATTGCATATCAGAAGAAGGCTGATGAATGGGAATGTTGGACCACAAAGCTGACGGATTTCTCGTAGCATGCAAGTATCTACAAGTTGCTAAGTGCTATCAGACCTGCATTGATGCCTGCCGTCGGTCGTTCGCCGTTCGCACCGTTTACTTCCAATATAACTTCTTCATGCCCCCTCTACTTTACAGATACTAGATACACCGAGATACCTGTATCAGTTTTTTTTCTTCGCGGCCCTCCTCTGCAGCAGCACCACACAGAGAAGCCCTGCCTGAAGCTTCCAGGATTTCCACCCAGAGCGAAACCCCGCCTGTCAAATATCAGATGACCCCTTCCTCCCCTGTCCGTGCCTCTTTCGGGAGCTTTTAACGTTGTTTAACAAACGTTGAACCCCAAAAATAATGCCTCCACCGGGAAATATTTGAGAAACAGGCACACAGGAACAAATTATTTTTATTCTGCTCAATCAATGGAGTGAACTACGCTTGCTTGCGTCCACATCCCACTTTTCTTCACCTTGGTGCTGCTGCTGCTATCTCAAACGTTTAGCTGCTGCTCCTCCACTTTCAACTTTTCAAGCTTGCAAGCTCTTCTCATTACAAATTCCCAACTAACGCTCGTGCCGCAGAAAAGAAAGTTGTCGTTTATCTTGACATATCGTGGTTAACAGCATCTTATCCTATCGGAACTTAAGATCCTCGAGGTAACGAAAAAAAAAGCTTAGCAAATCCATTCGCCTTTTTTCGGTTGTCATGATCTTCTGTCGTTTTTTTTTGCGCGACAATTTAGCAACAATTTAGCAACAATTTAGCACTTCCGGGTGCGGGAGTGCGAACAGGGATACACTTGCAACAATTTAAAGAGAATCCCCACCCTGAACCGAGAAACGGATTCCTCGTCGCGATCTGCAAGATTGATGAAAAAAAAAGTTTCACGATTCGTTTTCAGGAAGAGCAAAACATGAAGAAGCAAACAACGAACTACTACTGCCTTACTGTGCTACTGCTGCTGCACGAAATACTTACTTTGGTACATGCAATCGAGATATGCAGCTTCTCGGTGTAACATCCTACAGGCGAAGCAATAAATAACCCTTCATGCACGTCTCTTCACATTTTTGTACTGAGGCGAACGAACGGCCGAAAGAAAGGCACACAACAATTTAGCAGCCTTCACCACAAACGAGATGTGGAGAAAAAAATCGACACCTATCACTGGTTTTTCCCGTATATTGAACTTGCGGGGTTCTGGCTCCTCCCCCGCCCTGCCATCATCGCAGTTACTCAGGGGTAGAGTGGCTAATCATGCAAGCCCATCTCGGTCCTATCGCTCCACGGGGTTCATCCGGTCTCAGGTCTCGGGATAGGAAGGTAGGTGAAGGGACATAGAGTAGGCATACTGTCACATCATATATCCGGTTCAAGGAAAAATAGTTGGCAATCGCACCTGCAACAGCGCGATGGCAGACAAAACAAAAGTAGCCACAACTCCTGGCTGAAGGGGGCAACAATTGTCAACTTTTTCAAATGAAACAAAAATCATGGCAATATGGCAGGTATTCCAACTCCGTACTCCATCCATAACCCATCATCACTATTATCATTCACCCTAGACTCTATTACTTAGTCGAACCGGTTGGTCCCGCTCAAGTGTGCGGAACCGGGCTTTGGAAGCGAGGACTCCACAGTACGCCTTACTTCCTCCTGAAGCTGCTGCGCCCGTTCCCTTTCCTCAAGCTCAATCTCCTCAATCTTTTGTGGCTCGGTGAGCTGGGGATTCCCATTGGCACCAGCAAAGTTTCCTGCTCCTCCCCGCCCTGCCCATTGCCGGATTGAAGGTTTATTTGTCGGGGGGATATCAGTGGTATCCGAATCCTCTGGAATCGGCGATGTGGTTCCATGTTGAGCTAAATCAGAGGGTACATAAAAATTGCCAGCCCCGCCGCGACCACTGGGGGGAGAAAAAGTTAGCCTCAATTGTCTAACCGAAGGCTGGGAAAATGGGGCTTACCTATGCTTGTATTCACCCAGAGGTGGAGATGCTACTTCCTCCTGGGCGAGCTGGTTCGCCGTCGAATGTCGCTTGTTTGCCTTGTTTGCTGCTGCCTCCTGGGCTTCGATATCTTCAGCCTGTAGATAACGGAATTTCGTGAGTGATCTGCTGGACCTAGTGTTTGAACCGGAAGAAAGTAATCGCAATTACGTACCTGCTTCTGCAACTCTTCTTTGGGTATATGATTTCCCGCCCCTCCTCTTCCCATGCGTACGTAGCTTGTCATTTTCTTTCAGCAGCAATTCAGTTCCTGTTCTGATCTCGTACTGGTACTGGATTGGAGATAGCTGATGGGGTTGGGTTATGCAGATTCGAGATGAGATGAGATGCAGGTTTTCACGGAAGGGTGATACGACTTTATAGCCACTTGTAGCAACGATACAATAGGCCTTCCTTTATGATCTGGAATTGAGAATATGACGACACACTTGCGATAAGTCGCCGAAGAGATGTGGAAAAGGTCTTTAGGCTGGTGCCGTTTTTAATCTGGCGTTTTTCTTATGCTGTTGGTTCCTCTGGAAGAGCGAATACGTCGGCGAACTGAGGGGTACATGAAATTCTGGCGCTGTGGCGTAACCTTGGCGGTTTAGCATGATGCAATCTAAGCGCGCTGGGGCTGCTAGAGTTTTTTTTAGCATGGAAGGTGACATTCGCACTGATTTCTTTGTTTTTACACCAGTTTATCAGACCGCCGAGATATTCGTTTGCTTGCTTGCTAGGCAGATGTCACTTTCTCCTCAGCAAACGATATCAATTCTTCCTTTAAAATCAGACGGCGAGACTGGGCGGCGGCCTTCGCTTCCCGCCGCGCCGTCCAGCAACCCAACTACCTTTTTCTATACTTATCGGTACCCTTGGCTCGCACATTCCCAAAGTGCGTACGCATGTCACATATATGTCTCAGCCTTACAGTTATCAACGTCATCTTTGTTCAGGGCTGGCTTGACTCAGAGTGTTGATCATGAGGTTGGGGTTTTCACGTCGTCCCACCTCTGGGATGGGGCAATGGATATAGTAATCCTTCGATTTGTGCCGGTATGATATTGAGTGACCGGGCATGCGCGAGATCCCAATACTCGTAGTACCATTTGAATGACTTAGGAGAGGAGGTGCCCTCCGTATCCCCGGATTTCTACAATATACATGCCGCGGACATCTAAAGATATCTTATTATATGCAAGAATTCTCCGGTCGACCTGGGTCATGCATTAGTTGATATGTATTTCCAGCAGATCGTCGATGCCCCCGCTGGTTCTTTGTGTCCTATGTGCTCAATAGTAATGCGCACGGAACGGGACGGGATCGGGCACTGTTCCCATGGGTGTTCCCGGGGATATGGGGAAAGTCCCGCAGGGAGCTCCGAGATTATATAGCTGGGACAGTTCTATTAAACAACCTCCTGTTGCTGATGCTGATCCATTACATGTCGGAGCCCGATTCCCTCAAACCCCCCCGACCTCGTCGATCTCCACATGCCAACATCCAACCAGCCTCCATTCCACTGACAGTATGAGAAAATAAAGACGCTCCAACATGGTGGTGCCTGGGAGTTATTATTACACGCTAAAACTCCCTCCGGCGCCCGATCTGAAGATCGTATATGTGTGTGAACAGATATCTCCACCTGAAAACTCGGAAAGTACATAAATTTGCGAAGTGCACAAATTGTTAGGCCGACACGTGGTGAAACCCTAGCCCTATTCTCAAAGTGCCTCGAGTCTTTTCTAGGTCCTCAGGTCCTGTTTTCCAAGAAGTACCTGTGATGACGACTTGCCCTCTTCACAAACTTGATAATGACATGACCTATCACTCGAGCCCGGGGTGGTATAGTTCACACGATTCTGAACAGTGCCCATGGATTGACGCGGAGTCCATGCGTCATAGACAAGTAAAGAATGATACTCACCCTTCGTAGCAACCGCACAGACCACTCTCTGTCCTGTCCACTCAATAACTAGACCTCTTCTCCATCCCCCTCCTCCACATCATGTTCCCACTTCACCGCCTCTTCGTCCGCAGAAACATCGCCATCGCCCCTACCAGCAACATGCCCTCGTCCTTCAGCACTCTCCTCTCCTCCCTGCCCCCCGCACCCCTCCAAAACCGTCCCCCCCACAACCCATCCCTATCAAACACCATAACCTCCCTCCAACTCCACCCCGCCCTCGAATCGGCGCTCCACATCCTCAACGCCGACCTCGCATCCGCACACTTCCTAGTGCGCCATATGCAGTCTGCACCCGCATTCGAAGGAATGTACCTGCACGGGATCCTGCACCGAATCGAGGGGGACATACTCAACGCTCGGGCGTGGTACTCCGATGTTGCCGAGTCGGATGTGTTTCAGGAGGTCTGGGGTGATGGGGGAGATGGGTGGGTGAGTTTTTTAGATGCAATTGAAGCGCTGCGACGGGGAGAGGGGGAGAGGAAGGGGTTGAGGGAACAGGGGGAAGAGGAGGTGAGGAAGGTACTTGAGTGGTGTCTCAATAAGTTTGGTACGGATAGGGTGGAGGATGCGTCGAGTGTGTGGGTAAGGCCGAGTGAAAAGATTAAGTCGATGGGAGAGGGGCAGGTCACAGGAGATCAGCAGAGGGGGGTGTTTTGATAGAAAGGGAGAAAGAGTTTGGGTTTCACTGGTTGAAAATAATTTTGCATCTACGGCTGTAAATGAATATAACGCTCATAATTGGGCAAAGAAATATGGAATAACAAAAAATGGGGCAGAACATGATTGGATAAAGAATAAACAGAACACAACGCAAAGGCAAATGCACACCCAAAGCTAGCCATGCAGGGAGAAACGAAAGACTAATTCCTGTCTGGCGGATACTTATGCAAGAAATTACCTCCCTAAAGGCACATTCCATGCATGCAAGAGGCTAACCATCAAACTTGAACCTAAACCATAGTCAAGAAAGCAAGAACATCAGTATATGAACAAACAACCAAATTCAGTCTGTGAAACAATTGAAATTACCCAAATATGATCAAGAAAGTTGATCAAGAACGTCCCAACTACTCCTCACTAATCACCGAACCCAGTGCCGAATCAATACTCCGTCCCCTAGTGAGCGTCCGCACGCCATGTTCCAACGGGATACCCCCAATCACTCTCAAGCTGGCGTCCACGTGTTCGAAGCTAAACGTGTCGGACATATATTTCGCAGCCAAGCTCGCCGTCGATAGCTTAGGGGTAATCGAGACTTCTTCATCATCAAACACCTCAACCCTCCCATTCAATCCCTCGTCCATCCTAGTGGGTTTTCCGTCGTGTGGGCATTGTACACTCCTGTCCGCTAGGCTCGGGAGGTCTGTTTGCGTCTCGGTGTCACTATAGGCTGCACTATGGGCTGGACTCGACGGGTAAGGAGTTTCAGGTAGCATCCGTCTGCCACCGCCAAGATCTCCATATTCAGTCTGCATACCTGCACTTTTCATGTTCCTAGCCACAACAAAACTGGGAGGGACCCGCCGCAACTCTTCGAGTCTCTTCTCGGGGTCCTGTGAAGAACTATTAGTTATGTGCATACTGGCTTGCAAATAGTAAGAAACACAAACCAATCCTGGTTCCTCATCTTCTTCTTCTCCGCCCTCATCTGCTACCCAAGCTGGTGCCGCTCGTCTAATAGGGGCAGGTGTAACCGGTGGAATCTCATCCAGAGCTCCAGTAATAACTGGGACATCGCTAGGGGCCTGACTTTTACGTCTCCTTAAGCCGAGCACATAATCTCTTATGGCTGGGTCGGTGTCCCATTTGTTCTCCCTCGAAGTAAATCTCTTCCATGATTCACCTTCATCAGAACCAATCATAGACCTGGGCAGATCATCTCCGTAATTTTCGTCCTGACTAGTGTCTTCGGGTTGTAGTTCGGGTTGTATTTGAGGACTATCACTGGCAAAAACACGAGTCACCGTACGTGGCTTTTCTTCCCACGGGAAGACTGGCTTGAGAGGAGCTGCTTGAGATCTAGCTGGTGCAAATCCGATAGGCCCTACTACAGGCGATTGCGGATCATCTCTTGTGGAGGAGCTATCATCCTTATTAGAGACTCCTGGCTCCGAAATTGTAGACGCAGTAAAGACACGAGCTACTTGACGTGGCTTCGTTTCCCAAGGGAATAAGAGTTTCGACGGTGGTGCCTCCTGTGGTTCGGGCGACGTTTGGGGAATGTCATACCAGAGGTGGTGTAGCGGTGGAGGGGCAATGGCCGGGGCAACAAAGAGCCCAGAAGATCCATTCGGTCTGTCCCATTCATTTAAATATGTTTGAACCTGAAGTTTATCCGCCTCGGGTGCTCCGTGCTGAGGAGGGGCTGTTTTGGTTGGATCCCAGTTTTGTTGCGGCGCAGAGAAAGTTGGGGTTCCAGAGTCTGGTTTCTGCTGGGGTGAGTGCGGTTTGCCATGTTGATGGACGTGGTATGATCCGGCACCTGTCTGAAAATATTGTGCTTGAGGTACTGGGCCTGCTTTAGTCAGCACGTAGTCTCCGACGTTACCCTCGGCAACATATTGTTGATGATGCGTGGGTAGTCCTGAATCAGCATCATATGGTGGAGGATCAGATTCTCCTGGTGGATTTCCTTCTGCGATGACACGATGCTGAGTGTTCCTTTGCGGGGTAGGAGATACGGTTTCTGTAGTGCTTCCGGGAACAAAATTCTCATGATAACGACTCGGCTGGTCTATAGAGCGGATAGGTACGAACTTTGGATCTCGATCGGCCGGAGCTTCGGCGACAGTGGAGGAGGAAGATGGATTAGCCTGGGTACGGTAGTGGTGTTAGCCAAGTCAGTGTGTGGAGTCTTTAGCGCTTTACCTCTTGCTGATGAGTACGATCCGGTGCAGCCCCAGTTGAGGCATGGGTGACAGAGGAACCCCCAGCAGGCGCTGGCCGCAGGATTGCATTGATTTCAGCATCTGAAAGAGGGCCACCCCCTTCTCCGCCGATACCTACGCCTTTTACCGACTCCAGATACTGCTGGCCACCTCCATGGTAAACTTGCTGACCGAGGTTTGTAGTAAGGGGACCATGATGCTTGTTATATACGGACCACCATAACCCTGAGAGCCTATCATATGGATCACCAGATCCCGAAAGACCGGGTACATTGCCTTTGTCCCAGGGCTTCTGTGAACCGATAAAATGTGCCATTGACACATCTTTCCCGTAGTGATTGAACGCAGGCGCATACCTATCCTCATTAGTATGAGCCCAACATGCGTCTGATGACGAGGATCTCACTGGTATGCCATATTGCTACCAACAGTGCAATTGTAGATGAATGGGAGACGGTGCCAATTCCCAAAGTACTGGTTCAACAAACCCTGATCGGCGCCTTTTTGTTATTAGTATCATGTTTTCGAGTCTGGAGCAGATTACTCACCGTCAAATGTTGCTCCCTGGTCAGCAAGTTCCAACAGTTCACCATACGTCTTCTTGTCAGGTTTCGCTAGCATCAATCCCTATACCACTTCAGTTTCGGTTTCCGCTCCATGTGGAATATGAGTTCCATACACTATTGAAACAATCCGGCCAACCAACGTCTGGGCTTGCTGCAAAGTCTGCTGCGATATCAAATAGTTCATCTGGTGGTCTCACTGCCACCATGTCCGCATCCACATAAACGACTTTCCGAAACTGGGTCTGCTTCCATAGATGTATCTTGGTTAACGCGGCGTTGAGGTCCACGCGGTGCATCAATTGGAGATTGGATGGAGCGCGACTGTATATTGGTTCCACAGGAATGACGTAGTCGTAGATTTTCTGTGAGCAGAAGGAAACGCCATTAAGTTCAATTCAAGATTGCGCAACAACACCGCAGATGGATGTAAAAACCTTCAATTCCACCACTGTTTGTTCGTTTACGCCAGCCAGTGTTACCAGAACGGCGAGCCGTTTTGTCGATCCTCCATCACGCAGCGAATGCGCTAGGACTTGAGCTCCTGTTTCGCATGTCAATAACGTTCTTACAATGAAGGACGTTTCCGAGAAGTGATACCAGGTAGGTAGCCATCGTTCAACAAGAGCTAAGTAGGATCCCGAAGTCAGCTTCTTGGTTTCAATAAATCCACCATTACCCCGAGAAATTGAAGGCGCGGGGGAGCAGCAACTCACGGTGCAATAGACATCCTCTGACATATTTGCTGTGACGACACCGAAACCTCCAGCAATACGGGCGGGTTGGAAGCTGGATGGAAAGGGGTGGGAAGAACAAAAGCACTGATGCTCGACTCAAAGGCAAAGGAGTTCGTAGTGGAGACGGAGGTGGAGGTTGAGGCGCGGTTTGAAGAGCCGACAAGTTGACGGGGGCGAACGAAACGGGTAAACTGCGGGAATTTGAAGTGCGGTAGCAGTGGGATATGTACGATACGAAAAGCAA
>Ga0307512_10001148_pt1 | contig 38533 bp, 44 predicted proteins | sample 14_EM_MG_FD_200267 | JGI IMG/M metagenome (GOLD analysis project Ga0307512, IMG submission 200267) | Populus trichocarpa ectomycorrhiza microbial communities from riparian zone in the Pacific Northwest, United States - 14_EM | ecosystem: Host-associated > Plants > Roots > Unclassified | place...
GGCTAAAATGCCTGGCGGGCTTAGAAACACTGATACCATCATCACACCGGCGCACCAGCAAAGTACATTACTTTCTGGCCAGGAGATATCCTACCCACCAACAAAGAATCTTGCCCAGTAGGACGCCCTGCCGGCCAAGCTACCCTCTTGGTCAAGGGGATGTCCCCTTGGTCAAGTGGAAAAGTTGGTCGGTGGGGTAGAACATTTGTTTTAATCATTCTGCATTCACTCTAGCTAGAGTATGGCAGTACCCCTCCGGATGACCGGCTAGGTGGGGGAGCTCCCCTCCTTCTACCCTTCTTCTTCCCCCTTTAACAAACGAAATGAAAGCAAATGAATAGCGGCACCTAAAACAAAAGAAAGAAACAAAGGAATGCTAAGTACACCCTGATCTGCTCAGCGGCGTGGGAACTTCCCAACCTCCGTGACCGCCAGGAAGTCGATTACCGCCTGATTACACTTCTCCATCGAAAATAGTTCGGATACTTGCAGGTGGCTGTATCTCCTGCTTTCTACAGTTCCCGCTGCTCCTTCTTCCACTTCCTGCAGTGGCGGAAGAGGTGCTCCCTCGTCTGGGCCGACTTCCCGCACCACCAGCACTGGTCGCTATCTCGCTGGTTGAAGCGCTTGAGATACGTTGCAGTGGGCGCATGCCCGCACTTAAGCTGGTAGTATCTAGTAGCGAGTGACTTTTTGCTTCTCATTTGGGTTGGGCGCCGGTTTCCCACTTTACCAGGCTCGCTCCTGTACCCATAGTGTTTGCTGCACCGCTCGCTCTCCCACTGTGCTTTCGCAGCTGCTCGCTGTTCGGATATACTCCTGGCTCTGTTCGCTGCCGAGATATATGTTCGCTCACAGACTGTGCATCCCCGACCTTCCTGGGCTGCATTAACTTGTCGATCCGCTTCTTCGTTCCCAGGGATTCCCGAATGCCCAGGGATCTAGCGAATCTCTGTTTCGATGCCATGGTCGAGCAGAAGAGCTCGTGCTCCATTATTGATCCAGCGCGCCAATTGCTGCCCAGGCCCGATCTCGAGGTGTGCTGTTCGTCGAGCTGCTGCCTGGGAGTCGCTGAAGATCACCATCTTTTGCACCCCCTGGGCGTGCTTGGCAGTCTCTTTAAGAGCAATCCATATCGCCTATAACTCCGCGTCAAACACCTCCGGGTTGCTCGCGTTTGGTACCGGCATCTGAAGTGAACGAGATAGTACTTCCCAGGCGGAAAGCGAGGATTTCGATTCTATTCATCAGTATCTTGTCAAGTAGCAATTACCAGCCCAGAGGCCAAACTTCTGCTCCAAAATTTTCACCATTTCCCAAGGATCGAGTCGTCTCTCCACCACCTGATAGTCATTGCTGTCGCGGACATCCTGTAAACTCAATATCCAACTTGAGGATATCGTAGTATGTAAGCTCTTGAATGCCTTATCCAAAACAATCCACTCTGTATATGGATCCATGATTTGGTCGATGAGAGACGGTCTTGCAGTAATCAGCTTGAACGCTGTGTATTGACTAGATCGGCGGTCTTCGAAAGTCAGTAACCGAACATCTCTGCCAACAACACAAATGGCTCAAAATCAAGACAGGAAGGGTACTGAAAAGAAAACATGCATTCTCTATGCCCAGGGAAACCATCTGTTGACTAAGGGATTTAGCCCGAAGGCTACCAGAACTAAGGCGGGCACCAACTCAGCGGACTTGGTACGGTGCCTATCTCCCCGCCAGCCTCGGGCTTAGTACGGAGCCTATCTACCCGCGAGCCTCGGTCCTGAGTAGTGCCTTTCTCATGATGCTTCGCTCTTAGTGCTTGAGATGATCTCTTTCTTTATATATGTCTATCTTCTTCTCTCTCTATACGATAGACAATTGAGCTTCTTTGTTCTGTCTCTTTTGCTCTCATCACCATCTTTACAGAACCCAACTGCTGAGCTCCCTGATTTTCTTTGCAATCCTTTCTGTGGTTCTCCATGGAAGCCTATTGCAATAAAATCAGCGAGATTCGATTGAACTGATAAAAAAAATAAACAAAAGCAGTTGAAACTAAACAGAAGAGATGAAAGCAAGTAGAAGCAAACAGAAGCAAGGACTTGAACCATTTCTTACAGTGCCTGTCGTGATGATCGACAGCGGCTAGCCGTGACACGTTGACGCTGGGTTGGAGTTGGGAGAAGTGAAGATAGAGGTAAACAGGGAAAGCCAAGGGACAAAAATTGGGAGAAGTGGAGATGGGGTCAAGAGAGAGAGCGAATCACAGTCACGTGGGCCTTTCTAGTGTTAGGGTACCGACGGGGTGAGTAAACGGTAAAAGCGATAATATATCAAATTAAATACAAAGACGAAGGGGTTATACCTATAGCGATAGGAATAAGGGCAAATTCCACTTGGACGCAAAGTCCTCGGACACTAGTCGACACATTTACTCAAACGGAATACCAACAAGGTAAGAACATTTAGGGAATTCAATAATAATTGCGGCGAGTTCGAACTCTTCAAATACAAAGTTACTTAGTATATTGATCTTGAGTCGAATGGCTGTTGCTGTTGGCAGGCTTGGTCGCGAGCAGTCCCACCTGGTGTCCAAGGACTTACATTGTGCCTAGTAGAATCAAATGGAAACAGATGGAGAAGTGAACAGCGAAATAAATCAATTATTTTATTGTTTTGTGATACCGAATTTGCTCTTTAGTCATAGCCTGAGCAGGTTAAAGGTAGTAGATTCAGTTGTTGGTATACATAACGTCTTTTCTCGTCTAGGAGAGGTCCCGAGAGGTGAAGTAAGCAATCTCGAGATGTCTCGTCTTCCGTTGTCTTGAGCCGGTTCGTCTTCTTAGCATCACTACCCGTTTCCAGCATCTAGAACATTAAGGTTGTAGCCCACAAAACCGCGCCGGTAAGGCATCACAGCAACCCTGGTAAAAGATCACTTATTCTTGCCCTCTTCCGTCGCCAACGTTGTCTCGCAAACAGAGGACGAGTCTGGAGTAAGAGCTCTTCCGAGTTGTATGGGCACCTAACTTAGTTACGCCGAGCTGGATTTGAACCCCGTGATTGCTCAACTCTAGTTCAATCTATAGCATGACGGATGTCTTCCTAAAGCGCTCGCAGAATGTGCGCATGAACTTCTGATTGATTTCAGCCATTTATGAGACTCGGAACACAGTCACATAGCTTATATAACGTTAAAGTTAATAGCTGTTAACTCCAGCCAATACCTCCTCAACTTAAAGCACAGCGACTAGCTCCCGGATTCCAAACATAAGAATAACAATTTGTTATTAAACTAAAAAGAACATATGCTACATACAACCCAAACAAACCCCACTTCCTTCCTCGTCCTCTCGCTACTCTGTAGCCAAAGCAACAATGAAAGATATGGTCGAAGTTAAAGAAGAAAGCGAGAGAGTAAGGGAGGGAAGGCGGTATCATATAGGATTGGAGGCGCGGGGTAAGACTTCGAATTAGCCAACGTAACGCTTGAGGTTCTGCAGGTGCTTGCACAAGTTTTAGCCGACGTAGGGCTTGGGGTTATGTGGGCGTTGCACAAGTTTTAGCCGACGCTTTGTATTGTTTTAATCATACTTGTATTCACTCTATCTAGAGTATGGTAGAGCCTGCTTCCCCCTCCCTTCGAGATAGCTTGCTAGGATGGGGGAGATCCCCTTCCTCTACCCTTCTTTCCTTGTAACAAACGAAAGCAAATGAATTACCACACACAAAAGAAAAGAAAGAGGGAGACAGACAGAAAACTGCTAAAGAAACTCTACTCAAGAGCGTAGGAACTTCCCCACTTTATGCCGCGAGGAAAGTCCATCACTGCTTGATCGCACCCCCACTTCCTTCCTCGTCCTCTCGCTACTCTGTAGCCAAAGCAACAATGAAAGATGCGGTTAAAGAAGAAGAAGAAAGCGAGGAAGGGAGGGAGGGAAGGCGAGGTTATATAGGATTGGAGGCACAGGGTAAGATATTTAGCCGATGTAGGGCTTGGGGCTGCAAAAGTTTTAGCCGACATACGTAGGGTTTGGGGTTATATGGATGTTGCACAAGTTTTAGCCGACGTTTTGTTTGTTTTTATTCATTCTAAGACAGTGCCTTCCCTTCCTCTACCCTTCTTCCCCTATAACAAACGAAAGCAAATGAATGACTACACATTGTCCCGCACCAGACCGATCCTCACATAATTTTAAGCCTCGTACCTCCTCTAAAATCCTACCCTGTTCGCCGGAAGCCGCCAGCAAAGCGAATTAGGGTTGAGGGTTTCGCGCACCAGGTAATGTCTGATACGAGACAAGACCACACACACAATCGAAAAGAAATGAGAGACAGAGAAAACTACTAAAGAAACTCTACTCAGGAGCGTAGGAACTTCCCCACCTTCGTAACTGCGAGGAAGTCCCCACTTCTTTCCTCGTCCTCTCGCTACTCCGTAGCCAAAGCAACAATGAAAGATGTGGTTGAGGTTAAAGAAGAAAGCAAGGGAAGGGAGGGAAGGTGGGATTATATAGAATTGGAGGCGCGGAGTAAGACTTCGATTTAGCCGACGTAGGGCTTGGGGTCCTGTAGGCTGCACAAGTTTTAGCCGACGTTTTTGTTTTAATCATACTGTATACACTCTGTCTAGAGTATGACAGTACCCGATTCCCCTCACCCTCCAGATAACCAGCTAGGTGGGGAGATCCCATCCCTCTACCCTTATTTTTTGTTTTTTTAATCATACTACATTCACTCTATCTAGAGTAGGGCAGAGCCCGCTTCCCCCTTCCCCTCCCCCTCAGGATTGCCAGCTAGGTGGGGGAAATCCCCTTCCTCTACCATCTGTCCCGGTAACAAACGAAACCAAATGAATGAATGACCACACACACAAAAGAAAAGAGAGAGAGACAGAGAAAATTGCTAAAGAAACTCTACTCAGGAACGTGGAAACTTCCCAACCTCCGTAGCTACAAGGAAGTCTATCACTGCTGGGGAAGAAGGGTAGCGGAAGGGGATCTCCACCACCTAGCTGGTCATCCGAGGAAGTGGTGGGCACTGCCATACTCGAGATCGAGTGAATGCAGTATGATTAAAACAAAAACAAAGTCCATCACTGCTTGATGCACCCCCACTTCTTTCCTCATCCTCTCGCTACTCTGTAGCCAAAGCGACAATGAAAGATGCGGTTGAGGAAGAAGAAGAAAGCGAGGAAGGATGGGAGGGAAGGCGGGAATATATAGAATTGGAGGCGCGGGGTAACATTTTGATTTAGCCGACTTAGGGCTTGGGGCTCCGTAGGCGCTGCACAAGTTTTAGTCGACGCTTTGTTTTAATCATACTGTATGCACCCTGTCTAGAGTATGACTGTGCCCGATTCCCCTCACCCTCCGGATGACCGGCAAGGTGGGGGAGATCTCCTCTCTCTACCCCCTTTCCCCTGCCCAACTTGGTTGCATGCAGCCGGCAAAGAAAGTACAATCCTGCTCAAGTAACAACGCCATATTTTCCCCTTCACTATTTTCGAATTCTCTCACCACTGCAGCGGCAACTACCACCTCATCTGCCACCATCCGTTCTTTTGGATCAAACTTGATGATCTCAAGCATCAAACCAGTGGAACCACGCATATTCCACCTCGCCCGTCCGAATCACGGCACCGATCTTTGCTTCTAAATCGACCCTATGGACCAGGACATCTCGTTTTGTAACTAGGGATTTATTTGGAGCGCATCGAGTAGATCATTTGACGTCGAACAAGTGTGTTAATCTGACCACAATTCACGGAGTTGGTTGTGTTAATGGAATCCCCCTGGTCCCTCTCTCCCTCCCCCCAAAATCATCCACCCATGCCAACTGACCGCAGCTAGGAGCTACATAAAGTCCGGTTCTAGACATTATACACATGACTGGAAGAACACGTCAATATTATCTTTCTACATCAAGATCCTCATACCTATATTTGGAGCACCAACCTAACCAATCCAAAAACCAATATTGGTCGCAGCTTAGTGACTTGAGATTGTGGCCGTCATCATCCCGTGTTTATTGATACAACGAACCGACGTAGACGGCACCACGAAACCTGGAGCTAAGTCCACCTCAGTAGGACCAGGATGTTTTGGCAAGCTCTGAAAGGTGAGATTCTGATTGCCCTCATCAACCTTCTCCCAATACACATGACACAAATGGCTGGCACGAATGACACCAATTTTCCATAACACAGCAGTACCCAAGTCACGTCCAATGAATCCAACCACTCCGGTGTCATCAGCAGTAGATGAGTTTCTGATACCTAGGAGGTTAGATGCCTATTTAACCGCCTCATCATCGCCCTCGGTCTCACAGTAGAATTCACGCCAGTTACAACGCTCATCTCTTCCACAAAACTGTGGATTATCAGATGCCTTTTTGTACACATTAGGAAACCTTCAGACTGAAATAGCAGACTCTATGCGGTAGGGAGGGCCGAAAATGGGTGCAATTCAACGATATAGTCTGTTAGATCAAGGCAATTTGGCTTGGTGTGGTGTGTCGTTGGATTCCTTAGAAACGTTCGAGGTGCCTAACGATAACCTTTCGCTGCAAGTCTTAGGAGCTTATGAAAGGCAAGCCCCAACGGAATTGATTCTAGCATACCCCAAAGCTTTAGCATCCTGTCTTAAGGCGAAGTCCGAGCTATTTTTTTCCGCATCCAGGTCCAATAGTGTAGCAAGACATATCGCTTCATCAGTCTCTTATTGAACGACAGCTGAGAGCACCTGCGACAGCTATGAGCTTCTGCTCCAATGTACCCTTGATGTGTCTAAAACCTCGAAATTCGTGTACTCTCTCGTTGATTGAATCCTTCAATTGGATCTTTGGTGACATGTTATTGGAATTGTTGAGAGTGTTGATACTATCATCAATATTATATGAACCATCCGCGAACTGGAAAAACACGATTCTCGCCAAAGCACCTTCCTAGAGAGTCCAAAGTCTATTGTTCCTAGCGGAAGTTATGATTCTCTTCAGAACTTTAGTATTAGATATGTTTTTTATTGCCTGTGATTCGAGCCAGGAATCGATCATAAGCATTGCACAAGCATTCGCATGTTTGTCGTATCATACCGGTAACCGATTGCTAGTTTTTTTCGCCTCTTTCTGTCCAGCAGCACCAGGCGGACAGCAAATTGTGTCGATCCAGAAAAGTAGAACATTGCTAGCCCTGCCAGTCAAGCCGCGTATGAGTTTACTCAACCGAAGGATCTAACATCGAGAGAGTGCGCTTCGTTGCGGTTTTCCGAGGCCATTTGACCAGACATGAGAGACAGCTACATATTCGACATGGGGTCCGGATTCAACAAGTGTACTCGTGTTAGTTTCATGGATATCTTCGCTATCGATCGAGAGAATCAATGGTATACGACCATTCTTCAAAATCCTGATAATTTCTTCTTCATCCGCAACCATGTCGTAGCAACTTTCACCAGTGCACCCTTCGGCATGTTTCGTCCGATAAGTCACTTCATTTAATTAATACAAGGAACATCTAACCTTAGTACAAAGGTTGCTCGATAGGATGAGCTCCTGGTCCGATGAATCTACTGGCCGAATACATGTCGTAGGATGCTCTCGAGTCTGGTTAGGTCGTTGGACGTGACTCATAAAATACAACCCCGTAGCTTAAGCCTACAGAGAAGTACCACCAACTCGGATGGGCACCATCCATCGATTACCATTTAGCAAAATAAGACTACTTGAGCTCCGTGACGGAAGAACATAGCCGAACCCAAGGAAGGTCCGTTTAGTCGCCCCCTAGGCCCTGTGGCTCTGACATCTAGAAAAAATTTCATGATGATTTCATAAAGTAGAGATACTAACATGATAGCTGTGAAATCTCTAGGTCCTTTGCGGCAGCAATTGACTATGAATACTGGAAGGCTAAGTTGGCTTATAGTGCGAGAGTAAACCGACTTCTTGGCACCAAAGTTTAACTCCATATTCACCGCCGTTAGGAAGGATACAGCTTGTGCAGGGGTTGCTGATAAGCGGTGGGGCCGTCGTGGTCCAACCAGTCCTTCAGCAGCGGTAGTAACCGTGCTGTGTAATCGCCAGCGGACCAGAGTCATCTACTCGGCGTGTGAATTCAGACAGCCGAATTGGCCTGTCGAATACCATCTCTAGCATTCCAAAGAACTGCCATGTTTGTAGGAAAGCCAAAAATTCCTTGGGAGATTTCATGCCATTCTTTGTACGATCTTGGTCCCCAGCCTTTGTCGTTCGGGATACTCTTCGAAAGATTTTCCATCATATCGCTCGGAGCAGTAGCATGAGACAACAAACGGGTCGCGGCTTGGGTTGTGTGGAAGGGACAAATGGTCCGCTGGGAAAGACCTTGTTGCAATATGGAAGGGGAGAATCGATATCGTATGTATAGATTATGGTATATAGAGAAGAGAGAAGGAGAAAGACTTGAGATATATACAAGAGAGTTGGATACCCTTATGCCTTGCCATCAGCCCCCTTACTTTAGCTCGTGTTAAGTCTATAATATGCAACAGGCCTTAAGCGTTCTAAGACTGTAGATTGTTGTCTCACACCAACCCCTCACCAGTACCCTCACGTGATGTGGTTCTAATGTATATGAGCCACGTGACCCCAGTGGGATCGGATGACTGCCGTAAGGTGCTTAAGGCTCTGAATCTTCTGCTCAGCAGCTACATTCATTTGACCCCTTAAATGCAGTACTTCAGTGCTATAATGATTCGCGCCGAAAGGTATGTTATGCACTTACTCCAGATCCTGACAAGGCGTTACTTCGTTTCCGAAATCACGTCCTTAGTGATAGCTATCGATATCTGTGAGAATTTCTCAGCAATGTGGCGGAATTAAGATATCATTCTCTTGAGAGATGCCCTAGAAGAAATCAAGGTCAGCGGTTCATTGCAATTCAGTGTCACCCTGGTTGGTTAGGTGTGACAGGTAGGAGTGGTAGTAAGTTTGTTCCCGGGCGGCGGCCAGTAAGCGTCGGGTACGCTGGGCAATTCACGGTAAAAGTAGCAGCCCGAGGGTCTTGATATTCCACCCCATCCGCGGATAGGGTGAAACATCGACAGTACACGGTAGTGCAATCTCTGCTTGTCTATTGTCTACCTTGGCTGTGAAGACTCACTGATGAGGTTACTAGAGAGGAAAAGCAATCGGTGGCCGCTTGACAGTCGATGTTGGCGGCTTTTTTTAACGTGGGGCCTAGCAATGTTTGGGAGGTGGCTGTGGGTCGCATTTTGGATAGAGATCTGCGCAAACGTTAACGAGATAAGAATGGAGAGGAAATATAGGGCGAGACCAAAGTAAAGGAGAAGTAGGGGAAGGGGAATAGAAGAGAGATGAATTGAATCTAGCTGCAACTGTATCGGGCCATTGAGGGATTCAGATCGTTCGTGTTTATGAGTTGTATTCACGGATATCTTGATAACAATTAGTCTCCAGTGTGTTAGGAGGGAAGTAAGTCGCAAGGCCTGTTTTGGATATGCGATACCCAAGGTACGTAGTATTGTTTGGTTGCTGCCGAAGAGTCGTAGGACTGACTGATGTTAGCTTTTTTGTTTGTTTGTAATCATCTTGTATTCGGCCGCTTGCGGCCATGACATACATATTCCTAATAATCCTTCCCACTCCAATTGAATTACAAAGTAAAAACAAAGTAAAGTTGTGAGCCCCCTCCGCTACCCTCATCCCCTACTGATGTTAGCTTGTAGGACGTGGCTTGTTACAGGTGTACTTGTGCCGGAGATATGTTACAGATCTGATACACGGTGATTGCTGCAGGGGCTGATGCCTCCTGTATATATCTCGAGTTTTTCTCCTTCTCTCTTTTCTCTGTACTATAGAATACACGCACACGGTTCTCCCCAACTTCCATATCGTAACATGGCTAACTGAATTGAGGGCGAGTGACAAGAAATGATTTTTGAGTTAAGTACTCTAGGATTCTCACCTAACAAGTTGCAGCGGGACATCCAGTGATCCACAACTTGTTTGTTCCACTCGGGTCCAGACGCGTTTAGAGTTCGTTTGAGTATTCATCCTATTCAATCTTGCCAGTGGTAGTTGGGAGAGGGGAAGCTGCTGAAGCTGTTCATATTTGATCATAATTCACAAAATTCTCGACTTCCACACTGCCGAACCGGGCATTAATGATAAGTATAGCAAATTTATGCCAATTCACTGAATCCAACTCCAATTGCCCCCTCACTCCCCCTTCAAGCACGTATCTTGATACCCCTGCCCATCCAGTACCTTCGTACAACCACCGAAATGCGAAATGTTGTCACAATAGGACTTGCATGACGTCCATCTCTACCTCTGAGCTGATGCCACATTAGCAAGCCCTTCCAGATGAGAGAAATAAGAACCCGATTGGCATATGACTGGCACAACACGACAGCATTATCTTTATATGTCAAAGTCTATATACTGAGGACAAAAGGTAGAGGGAAGGGATCCCTCCCACCTAGTCCGGTCATCCGGAAGGGAGAGGAACAAGGCACTGTGATACTCTGGATAGAGTAAATGTAGTATGATTAAAACAAAAATAGTTTACATACTTAAGTATTCAGCCTATTCAAGAGTCAATTTAAGCTGCTCACAGCACGTTCGCGTAATTTTGTCGCATGTATTGTACATATTCTTCGGACTAACCGAAATGTGTTTGAAGGCGTTTCCATCAAGGTCGAACATGCGGGATAGATACCTCGCCGTGATAACCATGAATGCGCCAATCCCAAGCGGGAAACGTTCATATCATCATAGTGATCATGTTCATGCTGCCTCAACCCTTAAAGCTAGGATCACTAAGTAAACTTGATGATCTGCAAAATGATCTCACATCGTAGTATCCAAGGTAGACTAAGTTAGGTGTTGTCATGCACAAGCTCTGGATCCTGTGTTATGTGTTTCTTCCCATCCGAGGTTAGTGTTGTGGAAAACTTTCTGCAAGAGTTCATAGAATACGGCGGAATGAATATAGTCATCTTCTTAAGAAAATCCTGATTAGAAGGAATCAAGGTTAGCAGATCATTGCAACCCGCAACGCACGGAGAAACATACACCATGGTTGGGTGTAACTGGCAGTGGCGGCAATGGGATTTCAGGATGCTCGGCTCCAGACGGCGGTGAGTAAGCGTGGGTACTTAGGATTCATTGCTGCTGCGACTCGGAGCGGAGGGTTGCTCTCTAACGGATAAAGAACGACGACTTGTTTGGCTGTAGATAGTGGCGGGATGTTTGGTAGCGGTTTCCAAAGCTGTAGAATAACCACAAGAGCGAGCACGGTTCAGTAGATCGGAGGTTACGATAACGTACGGTGGTGTAATGATTGTTTCATCGGCAGATAATGCTGGCCGATTGAGCGAGGTTCGGGACGGTGATCAGTGTAAGGATGCGGAATATTGTCGGCAGTTGTCGGCAGGGTATCAGTTCAACGAGGTCGTGATTGGAGAAGCTGCCAGTCAGCGGCTATTTTTGTTTCGGTTCGTCCCATTGATAAAATTCCCTCCTCTCGAAGTCGCTTGGAGTTACATTCTTCTCATTTCGTCTCAGTATAAAAGGGACAAAAATGGTAGGCTAGAGCGGGATCGTGAACGTGATTGGATAAAATATTCATGGTGTTGCAGAGCTTTGCCGAGCAAAGTTGTAGGACTGACCGATGTTGAACTGCAGGACGTCGTCGACTGGGGTGATGAGGTGCTCTCGTTTGTCAGATTTTCCGGGTTCACTTCGCGGTGAGCTTGCGAGCGAGGCGAGAAAGTCTGGCATGAGACCAGTGATGAGGAATGATTTCCGAGTTAAGTTTACATTTCAGCACCACTCGAGCTTAAATTAATGCTACTTGCTTAAATAAGGTAGGTACATTGTAGGGGTATCGATAAAAGTTGTAAGCCTTATAAAACTAAAATATTATCGTAAACTCTTAGAAGAGCATTCGGGGTCTTTTTAAGAACTTAGAACAGCATTCTATAAGGCTTTCATAAGGCTTATAACTTTTATCGAAACCCCTATAATGTACTTACTTTACTTAAGAGATAAAGAGGTAGGAGGCATGTCGCCAAAATCCTTCCTACACACTCCACATCTTCCTGAAGTCATCACAACACCCACCTGGCTGCCTCTCTCCTGTGGCACCGATTGTACAAATAACACCCGTTTCCCTCGTCTTGCTGTAATCGCAGCTTGATGCCTCTCCGAGCCAACCGAACAGTTGAATATACTCCAAAGGACTCCTAGTCCCTTTGAAAATGTTTTAACTATTAGCCGCGGATATGCGGTGCATAGGAGTTCTGGCAGACGTTACAACATCCAAGGATTGGTCGAATATCTGACACAAATCACCGACAGCAATGTGGGAGAGACCTTGCTCGAGGTGACGACTCTCTCATACCTTTGGGCCAAGTTAGATTCACCTGCATATCGATGTTGTCTCAACCGTGCAGAAAACAATTTCATTGGTCCCCGAGGTCTCAGGGATAAGCTTCACAAATCAACGACGCCCCAACGGCAAAAAATTCATGCTTGCCATTGATCTGATATCAACAAAATACAACGCAACTTCATTTCAAGAACGCCTGCTGTCTCATATACTTATAAACTGCCGTCCGGCTTCACTCCAGGGAGGTTGGGATGTCGGAGCAACGTAGCAAACATTGAACGACGATACGCAGACACCAGTGATGGAGCCCGGTGACCCCAAATACGGAGGCGATTAGTGACCACGAGTATCATAATTCGAATCCCGCGACGACGACCACCAGCAACAAATTATCACACAACCAACTCCACCATTTTAATGCCTCAGTGTTAGGGACAAATTTTTTACTTGTTCTCTTTAAGACTACATGTTGGAGTTATCTACTTGACCCCGCACCACTATTTGTTGAGACCGGAGGAATAGTCAATTTCTTGTCTCTTCCTACCCTTCTTATTCACAAACGATTTCTGTCCACTAGCAGAGAGTCCACAAGCTCCAATAGACTCTCGTCTACCATATTTCCATCTACAAATGATGCGACTCTGAATAAGCAGGAATAAAGCCAGTTGTCCCAGCATCGCAAACCAGAAGAAGAGAGATGGTGCATTCAGTGCTAGTTTTATATGAGAGTACTAAGCTGCTCTATAAAAGGATATATCCAGGACAGTGTCCATGTTTGAACCAATGTCTATGAGTATGAATAGTTGGGCCACTGGCTGGAATTTGAGTATTTTTGGAGGTTATGATTTTTATTATTTTAAAGCGAAGATCTAATTCATTGCTTTTAAAAATATATGTTGTAGTTTAATTGCTTTATTTGATGCCTTCATGAGTTCAATATATGGATCTTTGTGTTGGGGCGTGGTGTGCTGGGTTGAGGGATTCGAATTATGATGTATACTCGTGGTCACTATTCGCCTCCGTACCCCATATTCCCGTGAATAATCTTATGGCTTGGTACTTGGCGAAAATCTAAACCAAGAGTTCGGGACGCTGGGATGTTTCTTGTCGAGTGCCGACGAAACTGAGGGCGAACCAGGTGTGTAAATCCGCACACACCAGTCTCCTAGCCCCATAAGATGTTATATCATCCCTTTTCCTTGTCTCCAGTTCGAAGGATATTTCCAATTCGAAATTTGAAGCATCTGCAGAATCACCCGTTACAAAGGATCTTCTATTGACGGTCGGCGATGTTTTTAGGGACAGCTGGCGAGTCACTATAGAATCTAAGTCCGGGAGCTGTCACCATATCTCCATCCTTACCCCATTTCAACAACAGCTAGGAAGACCTAACTTCGCAAAAAGTCCCAATGACCACCAGGTGATAGTTGATGTCAGATGTCTTAAAATTCCTACAGGCATACCTTATACTTATACCCAACCAGACAACCACCCATTGATTTCACAACTGCCGGAAGGAGCTCTGGGGTTAATACTTAAATGGTATTGCTACAGACGCTCTGAATCAACTATCTCCCCACGTGGTGTTGTTTAAGCAGCTTGTTACCTTGCTTCATATGAAACCACAGGCAATAACAATTACGAAGTATGGCGCCGCAACCGGACATACCACAGGAGTACTAGACGAATTCTACGGTAATATTGAGGAGGAATGCAACCTACCGTTAATACCTGACCACCTGAACTCAGCCGAAGAGAACAAATTTCGAAACGCAGTTGATAAAGTCGGGCAGGATGGACCGGCGGAACGTGTAAATGCAACAATTACAACCACAAGGATCGTATGGATACAACCTGGCGAGCCTTTTGCCAAAGGCAGAGATAGTGGTGCATGTATGACCAAATCTGGAAGGATATAAGGCATCGATCGGATTGCACTAAGGGTCAGGAGATGGGTTCAGTACAGTGTTCCCAACGGGTTCGGCCAGTCCGAGGGCTTTCGCGGGCTTTCGTGGGCTTTCGGTGCGACAATTTAAAAGCCTGCAGGCTTTGTCAGGGCCCACAGGCCAGCCTGCATATATGAAACATGAAAGGTGGACTATTTTCGGTAGAGAATATGCTATTTTTATTTTTATGAGTGGTATACAAATTTAGCGTGCACATAGGCGATCACTCGACCCGCGGGCCCGGGCTAATTCTTCAGAAGCCCGCGGACGGCGTTCGGTTACCTCGACACACCACCTCACCGCTAGCTTTTGCCAAGCCGTGAGTCGCTGGCCAACCACAAGCCGCCCCGTAATTCCTCTTTGGCCTCACGATGCCTAGAGGTGGGCGCCCTTCGAGGACTTCAGCACCTGCTGCTGGTCCATCTACTCCTATTACGACTTCCTCCCACTTTAGTTTATTGCAGGAGATGATGAACGAGGATAATGCGTGGGAATCGGGCTCTGATAGCTCGTTTTCCGGCCATTCTGCCTACGATAACTATTGAGATAGCGACAATGATACGGTCGCATCCGCGATGCTCGCTTCCCTTCTGGGAGCTGAGCCACGATCAAAGATGAAGGAGAAAGGCAAAATGCTGGCACCCAAGAAGAAGAGTTTGGGGGGCTCAAAAACCCCACAACAACAACGACTTGCGCCCGAGAAGGTTTTTACCGACGAGGGTCAACAGGAAGATATGCCAATTGAAATAGTTGAGGAATTGGTCGGCAAGGCCTTTATCTCAGTTATGGAAGGGCATTTCGCAAAACTCTACTCGAAAATCGACAACCTGAAAACAGAAGTGTCAACGCTCAAAACAACCGTTGTGAGCCTTGTGGAGGAAAATAAAAAGATGGGTGAAGTTAGGGGGAATGCGCCAGACCCGGAATTGCAGCCACCAGCAATACCACGAACACCAACAAAGGATTTTACGATCAGGCCACGGCCAGTACTGCCAGCACCAAGGAAGCGGGTAGGAACGCCATTGGCACGAGAAATTACAACTCGAAATTGGGCGAAGCAAGTCGAAAAGGACAACGCGACACTTATGAATATTGATGAATCGGATGCGGAACCAGGGCGACCGGGTAAAGCACCGAGATTAACATCCCCACCACCCAGATTGATGCATTCTCAACATGCTGGAGCTTCAGCAATGGTAATCGGGAGGGAGGATGATAGGGGAGAAAATAATAAGGGAGGAAGCCAACAGAACGCGCGGAATCCCAGAAAACGAAATGGTAGAGGGAGGTCCAGACGATCACATGATCGAGTGACCGAACTCAGAAATACGATAACGTGGAGGAAGGAGGAAAATGATAGGGGTGGAAGACAACCTGGAGGGAGGGGAGGACAACAAAAGAGGGGGGAGTAGGAAACCCCGGAAAGGGAAAAAGAAGATGGGCGACCATGACGTAGTCGGGTCGTTACGAAATATGATGATGACCACGGAGTCACTGAGGTTTATGACTGCCATGGTGGAAGATATGAAAGTTGGCGACCCCGAAAGGGTTAGCCGGGCAGGGCTTAGGAATGGAGGAGAGTCAGAAGAGTTGCAGTTTAGATCACGCCTATATGGTTTGAAGATCCTGCAGGGCAAAAATGTACCTTACGATTCTCTTTTGTTTTAGTTTGCTTTTTTAGTGCATTTTTATTTTTGGGGGTGGGCTCTTTCGAGAGTAGCGGGAAGAGGGAGGGACAACATTGCCTAGGAGAGAGATTGGGAGTTTCAACGGCCTTGTGCCCTCCTGGTTGAAGACCGAGGAAGTTCCAGGGATGGGGGTTAAAATGCCATGACCACCAGTGGTCGGCCGGCTTATGGTAACTTAGCTGGGCGCCTCCCTTCGGGGGCGAATGCAAAATGATTACAAACAAACAAAGCCCGCGGACGGCCAGGCCTACTCTGAAAGCCTGGCCCGGCCCTTTGGGAACACGGCTCAGTACTTGCCTATTGATCTATTGATACAGTGCATATTTAACGTTATTGAGACTGTTTATGATGCTGACTTTTTTTTGCTCACCGAGGGCCATAATCATGCATACTATGACGGCTCTCTGCATAAGATTTGGTTCTGAAGGAGAGCATTTTGCGGAAGAGTGGAGCATTAATATGGGCGGGTTTGAAAAGGTGTAAGGTGTAAACGGTTCGGGTGATGCTTTCAGGACTTGCCTTTTATATTTGACGTTTTCGAGGTCGTGTATGATTCTAACTGCTCACAGAGGGCAAGCCTCTGTACACTCGACCAGTCATTTGATACCTAGGATTTCCTAACTCTGTATTAACATTTCAACTGGTACTTCCTATTCCCGACAAACAGTCTCCCCAAGCCAACTTAGCTAAATGACATAAGCTTCTTTTCATTCCCCGCAACAGGAAGCCTTATGTATGCCCCCTCTTCAGCGAACTTCTTTTATTGCTCTCTCTCTCCAGGGTCGATGAGGCGTCAAGTCCGGTGCATATGGTGTCACGCTGAGGGTATTAATTGGCTGGTAAAGGTAGAGAGCGGAGTGATAATGAAAAGTGCTCAACTTCATTCCATCCTACCTTCATCTCAAGTCGAAATCTTCCAGAGACAATGAGGGTAGCAGTTCAGCAACTATGCAAATTTCTTGTGGCATGTCGGTGTGCCTCCTTTTGATGTGGTGACTCTACCTGCACTACTTACGTATTATCAGTGGAGGGAATACCCTGCGATTCCCTACCTCCACCTGCACCGCCAGTCACTCAAACCCCGGTCCCATGCATTCTGAACCCCTTAAACATGGATAGAAAGGCGATCAGTCCGTCGACGGCTAGAGAACAAGTGGCCAGGGCCTGATGCTACCTATCGGTTGCAGACACCCGGCGTATTGAGAAACCTCCGAGTTCTTTGGCAGTATATATTCCGACCCTCTGCTTGTTTGCGAACTGGTTGAACTAGTTCGCGAACTTTGTCTAGTTTGCGAGCTAGAAATTCAGTATGCGAACTTACTGCATAGTACTAGGAACCAGTGAAGGCATAATTCTGTAAGTCGGGGGACAGCATCACCCTCTCTCGTGCACATGCCACAGTTACTTCAAGAATGAACTTCAATGGTAATGCTCAGTCTCCTATCATCGGCACACTTTGCTTGCGAGCCCACGCGGATGAACCAAGGAAGCAGTGATCCAGATAGCTCAGCCGGTTACATTGGCGGGCAGTTATTTACAGTCTTTCCCTACGACAGCTCATGGGCTAGGCCGCTGCCAATGGAACGGCTTGACGTTGGGCTGAGCTACACCCCTGGAGTTCTGCCATGACAGCCTATGAGCGAAGCTGCTTGATATCAGTCTGAGCTGCTAGGTTACGGTAATAATGATGACAATGGTGGTTATGCCAATGCACGGATTTATGACATCATGTTGACATGCTACCATACAATCAATTTTCTGTATTGAAGTAATGCAACACACTCACTCAGCCATTGAACTCGAGCAATAAGTCTCTGATGAGAAATAGTTTGCATAGCTTCGAAAGTGCAGCGGCTGTCATGAGAATGTTAAAAGCAGCAGCAAATCTAGAGTGCGCACATGCATGATGTACATTAGGCCAGATGCTTGTAAATCAAGATTAGTTTGAGCTGCTCGCCTTGCAGTTCAGTTATCATCAAGCAGCTGAATTTGCAGTCTAGTCATCATGAAGCAGTCTTCGTTGGAGTTCAGTCTTTGCTGCGCTGCTTCGCCATAGTTCTACTCTCCAACTACAACCATACGGGCTGAACTGGGCTATTGGGATCACTGCAAGGAAGTGGCACATAGTAATGGCGGAGACTCAAAAAGGGATCGGGGGTTCTTTCATATTGAAGTCGTGGGAGTTTGGCCCAGGCTAATTGACTGGTTTCTTCATGATGTGGGAAGGTTGTTGAGCTAGCTGTCGTGTCCACTCCCGCAACCCGTAATGACTTGGTTTCGTATAAGTTGACTAGTTCGCGAACCTCTTGTCTAGCTGTTCTCTTGGCCAAGAAGCAATCTTGCTCAGTAAGGTAGAATGTGTATTTTGTGTTAGCATTGTTTATCAGCGCAATTCTCAAGACTGTCAGGAACTTAAATACGACTCTCATAACATTGCACATCTCAATAAAGACAGTTAAGAAATGGCGGTTAGACTCACAACACTAGCCCCAACCCTTTACAGCCTCGAGCTCCTTGTCCCAAAAAAGATTCCTCTAGATTTCGTGTATATCACCACCGAGCTTCACGCCAATCTTCAAAAAGCAATTAGGACAAGGCCGCAGTTCCTAAGAAGCCCGGCCGGCCACCAGGCCACTATGCTTCTGTAGATTTATCGGGTCTAGTCATTTCTGCGAATCTCTCACTTACACTGAAGGTGATGCTGTCAGAGCGAGTGCAAAGTACAGGGGGTTGTGAGGTTGGCTCAGTAATCAGGTAGTGATTATCTGATCTCTCATCTTGTCTCATGATCGAAAGTATCAAATGTCAATGGTTACACTATGGTCTGTAGACTATCTGGGGGTCGGTCTAGCTGAGGCTATGTCTGGCCAGCCTGGCCGCCCAGAAACACCGGACAAGGTCAGTCCCATCTCACGTTCACCCTCCTCGACACTGTCGTCACATTTAGTAGTCGAATCATCATGAAGCGCCGCACTCTACACAGCTGAGCACATACATACCATTGTCCATTGTTTTGTGGTCGTCACAAAACCATTCCAGTTTCATTCCCGGTGAAGCTCCAATGCAACCTCTAACAGACCACCTTTTGCGTAAACTAATGTGCCGCCAAAATCCTCAACAAACAACAACTAACCGCTTAGCTTGGCCGGCAGTAGATGGCGCTGTAAATCCCAGGCGCTGTAAGCACTAGGTGCTGTGTGTGTTCGAGATTTGCGGTGCTCAACCAACCATTTCTCTTTCCCACGGCTGTTCAAGCGTTAGTATGTATAGTACATAGGTTCGAAGGTCAGTGAGTCAGCATCTCAGAATTCATGGAACAAACAAGAGATGGTTGCTTAGCTTAGGGACCAGGTGCTGTAAACATTGAGTGCACGTTCAAAACCTGCTGTGCTCAAGCACTCCTTTTCTCTTTTGCATTTCTTTCCATTCGAGTTACGGGTCCGCTTCTTCTCTGCATAGTCACCTCACTATAATCTACCCCTTTGCTAGCCAAAATGTTTGCAGGGTTCGAAGTTGAGTGAGCCAGCATCCCAAAAATTACAGGACAAAACAAGAGCTGACTGCTTAACTCAGGGCGCTGTAAACGCCAGGTGCTGGGTGCGGGTTCGAAACCCGTACTGTTCATTGTTTTGCCCCCCAGTTGATCATCGACTCCCTCCCCAGGCGTGCCGCCATGTTGACCTCATCTTCCACCTCGAAAACAAACGCAATGCGCACTATGGCATTGTCACTACTTTCCACAGATCCATGTGCATTCGATACTGAGCGTCCATAGACCCAAAAATTCCGCAGTGAAGGAACGAGATCTGCAGTGTGCTTTGATGCGAGGAGGGAACTCGGGTTTTGCAGGATATTCTTCTCTCGATTATGACTGGTCGGTATCATTAAAGCCTTATTTGGGATTTTGCGCTCTGAAACTTCTACTGCCTAGAAGAAGCGCTTACTCCAGTGATCATATCCCGGGCTAGGCGGCGGCGATCAGTCTCGTATCTAACAACCATACTCCCTGTCCAGGAAAAAAGCAAGAGCAGACCGTTAGCTTGGCTGGTGCTAGAAATGCCAGGTCGGTGCAATAAACACCAGAACGCAGGTTCGAACCTGCCGAAACACTCTTGCGTGCTTCAGAGTTCGTGTTTGTAATAAATACCACGCGTTCCTAGTGTTCGTAAGCTGCTAACTATAATTTTAGCCCTAGTACTTAAAGCACTTTTTAAAACTATAGCTGGTACTATGAGCATAAAGGGATAATAAAAGAGGGTTTTTGCAGATTTCGAACGTTTGTCGGGTGGGGTGATTGCGGGTGGCAGAGATGGTAACGCCCACCTTGAAAGGGACACACAAAGGAGGCGGTAGAAGCGTGAGGTGGTGGTGACGGCTCAAGAGTCGTTGGATCTATCTTGTGCGGTTGTCGGAGTTTCGGGAGGACGGAGTGATACCGATGACCGAAAACAACCGAAACAGCTCAATCTGCTCATATGCGTAGTTCGAAGGACTGAAGATTCCGCGGAAGGCGGGATACGTACAGTTATAGATGGATGTACAAGGCTGTACGTCATTGCGGGTGCCTTTCATAGGTTTGTCGATCCCGTGACCCGAGCGGATCTGATGGTACTATCGTACATCTAACCTCTGCACGAGTAACAGCGCCTTCCTGATCTGCCGTCTCAATAACCACTCTCATATACCTACTCCGCAAGCCTCTTCCATCTCCTCGCCCCCCTTATCGCCAAGGTTGGATATGCACGTTGCCGTGGCTTTACACTTTGTCACTGGCGGGGCATCAAGCAACTTGAGGTTACATCCATACAAGACCTTCCGGTGTTTGAACTATATATAGTAGTAACAAGCCCCCAAATCAGAACCTGTAATGTCGCTTCCAGACCTAACCCAATAGCCCACGGAATTATAAGGCAGGTGTGTCCCTAACCCTATGATCTGCACTGTTTTCTGCCCGAAATTCCCCCGACAGCTCGGGTGCAGGAACCAGATTTCAAACGCTGGGCAGTCATCATATGAGGCTGAAAACCTGGTACCGATAAACCGTTGACGGAGCACGATCGACGGTACTGATAAGTAAAGTGGCTCGGGAGGTCTGTGCAAGACAGCACCGGAATATCTTGTTTTTGACAAGCCTGCCGTTAACTGATATCCAGACCAGCGCGTTGCCCCAAAGAGAATCATGACAGGGAACTTCGTTGGATGCTGTACATGAGAACTCAAGTTTTCTTACCAGTTATCGGGCAAATCCTCTCTTACATGCTGCATGTCCCAGCTGTCGATTGCCAATTCGGCGGGAGTCGATTGTTGTCGCAGAGGGTTCTCGAAAGGTCGGGACTGGTGCCCGGTTTCCATGGAATTAAGGTACCAACTTTTTTTTATTGCTCCTCGGATATCGCTGTCAGCTGTGTAACACGGCAAGAGCCGGAAAAACCCCGCCACGCTAGTGCCATTCCTGGGCTCATCGAAGAACTACAGAAACGCGCTCAGCAGATACGCGACAGAAGAGTGGTCATTAATTGGGTGATGTAAACACAACGACCGGCAGATCGATGATAGAGGCATAGGACAAGCTGATGATTCATGATGGATCTGGGAAGATCAAGATGAGCTTTGCGGCACACGTTTTGTTTCAGCTTGATCCAATGACCCGGCTCTGTTGTTTGCAGGCCACATGGGTGGGTCCTATCAATTTTCAAGTTCTCCTCGCACCTAACTCTGTTGAGATGCACCGCCACACCTTGATTGATACGTAACAAAACTAAGGCAGCCGCAAACAACTTCCGTATGGAATGACGGAATGATTGTCGCCCTTCTTTGTTCTGAGGGAAAGCGATCCGACCAATGGATTAGCGTGAATTGCCGATGCCTGGGAGATCGCAGGCTAGCGTACTTCTCGGTACAACCGTTTAAACATCGCGGCGTTTCCCGTTGTGTGATTGGCTGGATAAAGGCCCCGTTCAAGGCTGCATCGTACTTAGCATGTGCGGCAGCTTGTCCACTCCCGTTAGCTTGACGCAACGCACGTACTATACCGTGCAGCTGGGCAACTTGATATACCAAAAAACATCCAATTCTCAGTTCCTGATTCTGCAGCAGTGCCTGCCACATCCGTAAACCAAAAAGACATGTGGCGGCGGATGCAATCTGTAGTCTGCCATTCTATGTTGATCACAGCTGCTGCTAGGATGGGTTGCAACTCCGTTGATCTCGATGGCTTTCCTTGTTTTTCCAAGGCGATACAATATCTGGTGCAGCAGAGATGACTCCTGTAGGATATCAATAGAACTTGACCAGCGCTACACTGCACGGCAGCTTTGTTGTTGCTGCTCGCTTTGAACGAATATACTTATTATCTATTCTGTTCTCTTCTTTCACCCCCTCCCCCATCATTCGCATTCTGAAGCGAGAGCAAAAGGAAAGGAAGGAAAGAAAGAAAGCGAGCAGCAGTGGACAGCGAGCGAACAATCACTGGCACAATCTTCAATCGAAACTCAATCGCGCGAAGCTACTCCGTCTGCAACTGCTGCTACCACTACCGACACTACGACGCCTCAGCAAGCACCAACCCGCAAACACCACTTGTCGTGTGTGAGCAACTGGGAACTGGAAGCCGACAGCGACCGATACTAGAAACCCTGTACTTGCGACACCAATACATACCTTCACCTTCTGCTGCCACTGCTTCTGCCTTTTCTCCATACCCCTCCCCTGCACTGTCCAGTTGCAGTCAATCTCGCAATTCACTTTCGTCGTCAAAGCTTTCTCCAGTGGAGAGCGGCACCGACATCCACAAGCTATCCTGGTTTCTTACCTCGTTGTCCAAGAAAGCAAAGACCATTGCTTGGCTGCAAGCAACAACAGGGGCGAGCGAATCTCGCACGCATATTCTTCCTCAATTATATCTGTGAGCACAGTTCTCTCTTGGCCTATGCACCACCCAACCACCCAACCAACTTCCATCCATCCACCCATCCATCCACATCCACTCATCCATCCATCCATCAGTAGCAACCTTTAACCAAACGGTGCCATTTCTAATCCTTCCCTACAGTTCTCTCATTTTCTCTTGCAGACCTTCTCAAGCCATACGGTCATCAATTTCCATTGTCCTTCTCAGTTCGATCACCAGTAAAAGGGCAAATTTCCTGCGGCATTATCTTTCAACTGCTTACTTCGAAAAAAGCGGCATTCTCACTCCTCGTCCTCATCCTCGTCCTCCCTTCCAATCACCAAGACAACACCACAAAAATATACTACAATGCCTCCGTCAACCGAACCCCCACAAGCAGCAACTGGTCCCGCCGAAACACCGTCGAACTTCTTCAATTCAGCGTTTATGGAAATTGAGTCCTACTTCGATTTCCCGGCCTCGGATTCAAAAATAGGGCAGGATTCATTCCGATCACCACAATTGACGCCATCATCTTCACCAGTTCTAAATCCGGTAAAACCACATTTCCGAGCGAGTTCAGCAATATGGGGTAGCAGTGATGGGGGGGATAGTATGAAAGAGTCGTCTCCAGGCCCTGGTGGATATCCTCATTCGTTTACACCGACTTTGGCGGAATTAAATACAGGAGCAGATTCACAGCAATGTGGTGGGATTGCTCCTCTACAAATTTCGAGCTCATTTGTCGGGCAGCCCTCTCCACCAGATTCCTCCGGCTCTTCTCCAGATAAATATGCTCCTCCCGGCGATATTTCACCTCTTGACAGCTTGATTTCGCATATTCCTACTTCAGAGGCCTCGCGAACGGTTCATGGCCAAGTTACTCCTCCAGATGATTTTACAAAGAGCCCACAACTCGGCTCTCACCACATGCCGACTTCATTGGTGCTTCCCATGCGATTGATCTCACCTGAAGGATCGCCACAGCTTTCGCCCCGCAGCACGTCACCCCGCCACCGCGGCTTATCGATAAGCGAGGATGCCAAGCCTATTCGAGATGGTGGCGGGGGTGGCGGGGGCGGGAGGGGTGGTTGCGGGACAAAGAGGCGGCGTTCATCAAGTGGTCAATCGAGCCGAAAGCCTCGGAAAAGCGTTTCCGCTAACGAAGATTCAGAAGTGCAAGAAGCGAAGCGGCGACGGTTTCTGGAGAGGAATAGGGTTGCTGCGAGCAAATGCCGGCAGAAGAAGAAGGCGTGGATGCAGGATCTGGAATCGGAGGCTCGCGAGGCACAGAATATGTCGAAGCAGCTTAAAGCTTGCGTTGGTGTGCTCAAGGAAGAGATCTTGCAGCTCAAGAACGAATTGCTGAAACATAATACATGCGAATGCATGCCAATCAGACAGTACCTGAGCAATGAGGCGGTGAGACTGGCCGACGGAGCGTTGGGTAGGTCCTCTACGAGACCGAGCATTGCTTCCATCTCCTCTGAGGAGCTCCATTACGATAGCAACGAATGCAAGATCCATCCCGGGTTCCAAGCTGGCGATTTCGATCTGGATTTTGTGGATAATGCCGAAATGGCCATGGGCTAATCTCTGAAAGTGGCTTGCTTTCCCCCTTCGATGTGTATAAAATAATATTCGTCTTTCTTTCTTACTATTACTATTTTAGGGTTGGTCTTTTGCAGCGGGTGAAATTCTTTCTTTCTTTTATGGCGTGTGGTTTCCTTCCTTTACTTCTCTTCCCTTCCTAACGAAAAGATGGCCGTGTGGGTGGGTTGCTTGCTTGCTGGGGCGTTATCTGTTTCTACCTTTGGGAGGCTGCTTTTGATTTCTGTACTAGGTTCTGTTTGCTTTTGGCACCATGATCCTTTCGACCTTGGGTTTCTTTGCTTTGTTTCGGGGTTTCAGCCTCCGGTTCTTTCATTTGTTTGATGGGTGGGAGATTTGAATTTACGATGTACTTATCCTAAGTTTGCTATTTGCTGGCAGTTGCTGGGAGCCAGTTGTATATTTATGAACGAGATGGTGATGGTGATTGGTGATGGAGGTGTATGTTAGCGTACAAATCTCAATTTGCCATTTGCATTCATATACTATTACTGATAGATTATCCGTCTGTACCGAGGGAAGAACATTGTTTCATCCGTTTTACCCGCGAGAAAAGCAGTCGATATTGAAAGTTGCTCACACCACTTCTGAGATGGATGGTAAGCTCGCATGCCAGCCCCTTCCTGGTGCGGGAATGAATACCCGCCCCAGGTAGGGGCTGGACGACTTAGTCGTCGGTGTTACTCCGAGGTTCGGAGAGGCAATGAGCTCCCGAACTCAACACCGAAAATCTAAAAAGAAGTTTTCGGTCACAGCCTATGTAGATAATAACTGCTCTGGTAGTCTGCCTGCACTTGACCGAAACTGTTTGTGTGTGGTGGAAGTGCCCTCAGTGCTGGCTGATGCTTCACTCTGAGGTAGACCGAACTCGGGTCTATCCTGCATGACATCGGGGGATATGCTGGAGTACCTCCACCACACACAAACAATTTTGGTCAAGTGCAGGCAGACTACCAGAGCAGTTATTATCTACATAGGCTGTGACCGAAAACTTCTTTTTAGATTTTCGGACCGTAAAACTGATCACCTATTCGGGGTTGTAAATCGTCCAGCCCCCCTGGATCGGGCGGGGGCTGGTACACGAGCTTAGATGGATGGGTTCAACAAACACATGCATGCTGCATGCAGGAATACCGCAAAAAGCTGCGGGAGGAATACCATGAAAGCGGGATTGAGTTCTTCAGTGCGGGGTAATACCCGTGTGGAATACCCGGTAGATTTTCCGTGGGCATGTGGTCCGATAAGCCTTGCATGGTGTGATATGATGTGATATATTGTCTTACTCTAACCTCTCACTCTCACTCGTCTATACTACAGGTGCATCTACGACCCATCGGTTCCCTTCCAAACAACAAATCCAGTCCCATCACTCTCGGTCTTCCGCTCCACAACTTCGCGGACCTTCTACCGCACCCCTTCCTTGCTTTATACTCGCGCACAAACCACCCCAGCAGATCCTTTGCCGGCATCCTTGCACGCTTCACCACCTCGCTTGGCAGGCCGAAGACTTCGTGCGGATAGGCGGTGTATTTTGGTGCGTCTTGCTTGAGGAGGGCCAGTCGCTGTGACGCCTCCGGGATGGAGAAGAAGCCATCGGTGATGGACTCTGGGCACTCGGAGAGGGTGGGGGGATCCCAGACGGGATCGACGGGGGACGGTTCATGAGGCGTGCGGAGACGAAATCGGGGTGCGACATGAACTGGGTTGCGATGTCGCTGGAAGGTCTTTGTCTTTGCCGAGACGCAGCTGCTTTAGGGCTACACCCAGGGAGGTGGGGAGCGAGCTTTCAGAGTTTTAATTGTCTTACGGCCCAGTTTGCATATGTGGTTTCTGAGGAGACGGAGGAGATTATCTCCTCAATTGTGGAGTGGCTGAGGCAGCGGTCGATGGATTCGCGGAGGGAGCCAAAGAGTTTGAAGGTTCGTGCGAGGGCAGGCTGGTGGAGAATACTTCGAGGGTGTCGTTGATGATGCTCCAGCACTCTTGCAGCGAGAGGGTGTCGGGGAAGACTAGCTCCGCCAGACGGGACTCGATGTCGGGGAGCGATGAGGTGTGTGTTGCACCTACAAATTCCCCTCCCCTCCCCTCCTCCTCCCACCCCAACGGCAACCCTCAGGACTGGGAGAAATCGCAACTCGCAAACATTATCATCAAGGGGGCCGGGGAAATATCCTTCTGTGCAGTCGGGGACGTAGCGGAGCTCACACTCAACAAAGCCAGCGAATCGTTTTCGGAAAGAAACACTAACTCCACCTGATTGCGACATACTCGAAGCCGTACATAGCATTTATGGACGGGATCAAGATGAGCAAGTGGGTCGTAGTGTGCACGCGCCGTTTCGCGTCGCTACTATGAGGGTCCCTATTTGTGATGTCCGAAACTACAATCAGGCTTTCCCTGTTATTTATGGGTGCTTTTTTATCCTCCGTCTTGATGGAGAGATCGGAACTTATCTGGCGCTTATGAGTGGGTGGTTGAAGGGCATCGATACTGTGTACCTGTACCCCCGGTGTGAACTAATGAGATAGATATGCTGGTATTGCGATTGGATCTTGCTGATAATAGAACCATTCAAGGCATTAGGGCGGTACAGCTTTATTTTGCGGACTCTGTAAGTGGAGTTGAAGAGGATGTTATCGGCGGATGGTGTCTGTTCTCGTCATTAGCAGTAGCTTGGGCGGGTAGGCACAGCGGGGGAGACAGACATTTATTTGTTCGAAGCAGTGTGGGCGTGAAATGCAAGGTTCGTGATCTTTGCCTGCAGCGGCATTGATAATTGCGGACAAGTTGTTGTGCGGAAGAGGGCGAACGGGGAGGATGTTATCGCCTTCGCGCAACAGAAGAGTGGTGTGGGGTAGAGATAGGAAGAGTTAGGTGCTGCGGTTCTTGTGCGACCAAAAATTTAACAGCTGCACTAAATTACATGCGAGCGAGAGGATAATTGCCATTGACACAACAGTTATGGAACAATTACTGTGCACACCATGGAATTGCGTTCTTGATATTCGGGCTAAGATATCCTACACAAATATACATTCTAATAACCACTTAGGCAGTGGCCTCTGGGATGCCGTGCTCTTTCTCGAACCATACCAGTGCCTCCTTCTCGATGACAACTCTACCCATTTCCAGCTACAATAATTAGTTAGGGAGGCGTTCTCTCGTGTAATTTGATCTTGCTGGAAAAGAGAACTCACTAGATCCTTTACATCCACTTCATCCGCCGTCAGAACCCTCCCTTCCGACCCCAGTCCACTCATAGCACTCTCAAGATTCGGCCGGCGATCAGCTGTAATTAAGAGAGAGCGTAAGCCCTCATTACCCCAGCCATACTTCTTCAGGATCGTCTTGGCCAGACCCGCATCGGGCTCCTGTAGTTCCAATGTATTATCGACCACAATCAACTCTGCCCTACGGTACCTATAGCTAAGCGCAGTCCTCCAAGCCATATCATACATCTGTCTTGGCAGGTCGGACGAGAAGTCTCGGGGTCTAGGACCGTGGGCTACTCCTCCTCCCCGCAACATGGGCGACTTCTTGTCTCCCAGGCGCGCCTTTCCGGTTCCCTTCTGCGGCCGGATCTTCCTGCTGGATCCTCTTACTTCGCCCCTTGTCTTTGCGTTGGCCCGCCCGAGACGGTGCGCGTCTCCCTCAAAGACAACTGCTTTGTGGAGGATGTCCCGTCGGAGTGGTGCGTAGAGAAACGTGCTCGGGAACTGCTCAAACCGTAGAGGCTCCATTGTGGGGAAGTTGTGTATGGTTGCAAGGACCGTCGGTGCTGTATAGTAGTTCCTGTTAAGTTTGGCTGGAGGTATGGTCGGCGGGGGAGGTTACCTCTCCGAATTGCGAACGGTATGGGCGCGGGAGGGCTGGCGGGAAACACTTTGACAGAGGTAGCGGCATTGGTGGCCATTGATCGCGAGGAACCAAAGACAGGCTGTAGGATAGTTGTCGTAAGTGACCTGTTGGCATCGGATCGTGAGGTTTGTAGGTACCTTGAAGACATCCTGCACAGCTCCGACCCTGGTTTTGCTGCAAAAAAGTCCGGCCTTCAAGCATATTGAACGAGCTGCCATATTTGCGTATCCGGCGGCGGCGGGTGTTGGTGGTGGGGGTGTTGGTGTGTCGTAATGCGGAGGAGGCTCGGTGGAGGTTGCGACTTTACAGGGTTTCTCCGGAAACTTTTTTCGAATTCTTGTGGAGCTCTTTTACAGCCGCAACACCAACCACACAACCACTTTACTTCAACCCGCGCACTTCAACCCCGCCACATTCACGGCCCACCATGAATTGTGCTCGATCACTTGCCGCACAATCACTCCGTCTGTCGCTTTCACCCGCCGCACGCACGGTTACATCGCGAGGACTCCGAACACGAACGCAGGGTTCCACTGCCGAGCAGACCGCCGAAGATGCCGCAAAAATGCGGACAATAGAAGGCATGCCGTTTCAGACATACCAACTTGCTCTTGACGTCATCAAGAAGGACCGCATTGAGAAGATTGCAGCTATCAATGCGCAACGCGAGAAGATAGTGAATGTCCTCAAGAAGCCTGGAATGACGCCGGACTCCCAACGGGTCAGGGAGATGCGGTCGCACTTGGAGTACCTTAGAGTCCAGTCGGATATGAACAACCCCAGAGTCAAGTACAACTTTGATAGAGGAATAAGTGCGGAGTTCCGGTGGTGGTGGTTGGGGGGTGTTGCTGATTGTTATAGTTGGTATGCAGAAGCCGGTTTACAGATTCCTTTTGAACCGGAAATGGAGGGAATACCGACGACCGATCCTCATGCAGCGACTTACCCAGATGCACGTAGTTCCCGATTTGCTGCCGCAGATTGATCCCGTGGTGGATGTTCAGGTCCGATTCCAGGGAAAGGATGTTCAGCCTGGAGCCTACGTAGAATCTCTCCAGTCCGAGACCCCACCCACATTCAAGGTCTTCGCTTTCGAAGCGGGTCAGATGCTCTGTACCGTAGCAATTGTGGATCTAGGTAGATTCCCAAGCCCATTTGCGGAATATAGAAGACGGTGCTGAACACCTTCAGATGTCCCCAATGTAGAGAAGGATCGGTTCGAGTATCGGTTACACTGGTTGGTGTCGAATATCCACATCTCTCCTGCACAGACACAAGCCATCGGCACCGGGGCCAAACCTTCAGATACCATTGTTGACTGGCTCCCTCCCCATGTCCAAAAGGGTTCCCCGTACCACCGTTACGCAATGGTTGTCTTCAAGCAACCTGGATCGATTGATATATCAGCGCTAAAGGGAAATATTAAGCGGGATGGATTTGTTCTCAGGAGCTTCCAGACCAAGCAGAAGCTAGAACCAATTGGCGCATTCATGTGGAGAGGGCAGTGGGACGCACACACAATGCAATTGATGCAGAAGCACGGATTAGAGGGCTGGGACAAGATGTTTGTGCGGAAGAAGGAAGAGTAGTGGTAATGTACAATACGACGAGGGCTGGGTGGGCATGTACTTTAGAATCTACAAACACAGCGAGCATTCGTAGAGTAGATATTTATCTGTGGCGACTTCACGATCGGCGAGGAGAACGACACTTTCCTCCGCCTGCATTTGTTTCAATCATCTGTAAGCGGATTTTTGATCCACCTCCACGGCAGGCCTTTGGCTACAACCTTTCCTCGCACCAGCCCCAATGGAACAGGCCCATACACTCTCGAATCCAACGAGTGCGGCAAGTTGTCACCTGTCGTCCAGATGTGTCCCCTTGGCACCTACAGATCCCATCAGCTAGCACATCTTCCCCAAGGGAGCCCGAATACACACTTGCAGCATATCCCCCGTCCCATCGCTCGGATCCTTCACAACAAAATCCCCCGGCATCCCGATGACGCGCTTAACAACATTCACGTTAGGCCCATCGATAGGGTGCATATACGATACCAGATCACCGACGCGAACGCCGCGTCCTCGAACATAGAACTTCGAGATCAAGATCCAATCGCCTGACACGTTGATAGTGGGCATCATTGATGCGCCCAATGTATCGCCGACCGAATAGCATTTTGACCAGAATAGATGCGCCCAGAGAATGGTGAGGGGGATGGTGCGGAGCTGGCGGTATAGAAATAAGGTGGTGGTGGTGGCCATTGATGTGTAAACGCAGGTACCAACACCCTAGAGTTCTGTGGAACTTGGGTGGGGCGGGATGACGAGGTGGTGACGATGCGGAAAAAGGATTCGCCGCACGCTGTGTTACACTCCGTTACAACCATTTACAACACCAAACTCCGGCACGCTGGGTTCCGCGCGGAAGTATGAGGTCGGTATAGAGTATTGTTGGTGAGGACCATCGATATGAATACACGCAAAGGGGATCATAAGCTCGATCCATCGATCGTCGTCTCTGTGAGAATTGACTTAAATCCCACTGCTTTCGCTGCTTGAAGGTGCAGCTTCACGATTTCAAATATATCAACAAAGGAAATTTAAAAAATCTATACACCAAATCGCGGTTATATAATATCAGTCACCAAAATGACAATGACCAGTGAGTCCTCATAACCCGCCTGTAATTATCATAATTAATCCAGTATCGATAGACAAGCACTTTATCAACGACTCAACACAACTTGTATTATCCGCCCTTAAAGCCGCAAAATATGCAAACCCCTCCGTGTTGTTGGACGAAGTCAACAAGATCATCTTCCGAAAGCCTTCCGGGCCAGAAGCTGTTGCCCTCGTCTCTGGCGGAGGTGCGGGACATGAACCATCATTCGCCGGGTATTCCATCCTCTTCAGCGTCTCCCGAGCTCTCACTAACAATATGCACATAGGTTGGTCGGCGAGGGTATCCTCCGCGCCGCAGTCTCGGGAACAATATTCTCCTCTCCCTCCGTGAAGCAGATCTACAACTGCATCTCGCAACGTGTTTGCCCCAACTCCGGTGTCCTCCTGATCGTCATGAACTACACCGGCGACGTCCTGCACTTTGGCCTTGCGACCGAGAAGGCGCGCGCACAGGGACTCGATGTAGAGATGGTTGTGGTGGGCGAGGACGTTGGGGTTGGCCGGGAAAAGAGCGGAAAGGTCGGTCGACGCGGGATGGCGGGGACTGTGCTAGTCCACAAGATCACCGGTTCCCTCGCATCTACAGGTGCAAACTTAGCAGACTGTGCGAGTCTTGCTAGGCTGGTGGCTCACAATATGGTCACCTTGGGGAGCTCATTAGCACATGTTCATATCCCCGGAACGGCGGATATGGAAGAAGGGGTGATGTTGCAGGAAAATGAGATTGAGCTAGGAATGGGAATCCATAATGAGCGTGGGTGTAAGAGGATGCAAATCCCTAAGATTGAAAGTCTGGTCGGGACAATGCTGAAGCAGTTGCTTGGTGGGGGTGATGCGGATAGGAACTATCTCGGCGGGGTCAAGAAAGGGCAGGAATATGTGCTGATGATCAACAATCTTGGTGGTGTATCACCGTTGGAATTGGGCGGTATCACTGCGGAGGTTGTTGAAAAGCTCAGTATGCTCCCTACATTTCTATTGTCGTAGTGCTGACTCTGGAGAAGATTCGGATTATGGCATCGTCCCCAAGCGCATCTACTCTGGCACCTTCATGACTTCCCTCAACGGCAACGGCTTTTCCATCACCCTTCTTCGTATCGTCGATACTGGGCTCGGCGCAGGGAAAGACATGATTACGCTTCTCGACGCAGCGCACGAAACCCTAGGATGGACTTCAGCCGTCAAACCAACCACCTGGAAGCTCCTCACTGGATCGGAGGTGACCCTCCCATTGGACGATAGCGAGAAGATCCCCACGTCCCAGTTAACAATGGACACCGCCCACTTCTCCCGCATGCTCTCCTCGGGCCTACAAAAGCTAATCGCCGCCGAACCAGAGCTGACACGCTACGACTCCCTCGTTGGCGACGGTGATTGCGGCACTGGTCTCAGACGCGGCGCAGAAGCAGTGCAAGCCTTCATTTCCACTGGCGATATTCCCACCGACCCCGTCGCAACCATCTCACACCTCGCCACCCTCGTCGAAGAGAACATGGACGGCACGTCAGGCGCACTGTGCTCCATCTATCTCAATGCGCTCGTCAAAGCTCTCCGCGACAACTCAAAGGGGAAAGTACACGCCAATGTCGCCATTTGGGCGGAGGCCGCTATGACGGCTATGAAGGAGTTGGGACGGTACACACCCGCACAGCCGGGAGATCGTACGATGATGGACGCGCTGCAGCCGTTTTTGGTCGAGCTGGAGAAGGGTCAGGATCTAAAGAGGGCAGCGGAGAAGGCGAGGGCTGGCGCGGAGAGTACGAGGGGTATGGCACCGAAGCTGGGAAGGACCGTGTATATTGATAAGGTTGGGGATATTCCGGATCCGGGAGCTGTAGGGATTGCAGTGCTTGTGGAGGGGCTTGCGGGTATCTAAATTGATGGTAGCGGTGGTTAGGGGTGGACATGGAAGGATGTGTTGTATTGCCGGGAGCTTTTTGTTTGGGAGTTGGAGTTGCACTGGTGGAGTTGGACGGAATGGCTATGTATATATCACATACCGGTATTCCTTTAATAATCGATTTAGTTTTTTTGAAAATGTTTGAATGTGACGATTGATTGTTTCTATCAATGGAGGCCACAAGGATCGTATATGTACGGTCTCCCATATATACGCACTTATCTAGCCGAGACTTATAACCTCGTGTCTTGATACAAGCCTCCATCCTCATACAAGCCATATCTTCATACAAGGCCGTAACAGATGCAACAAATGCGGTATTTCGAGGGCTGGGTAATAATAATGATGTTAGCATGAGTTGATTTTCCTGGGCTTACACCCAACTAGATCAGTTGATATATAACAAGTTTATCACATAACTTCTATAGTGATGGCATCTTATCAGTTAGAACCGAAGGCACCTTACGGCTTCATACTTTTGTATGGTTGAAGCGTCTCAAGTCGGAAACGAGTATGACTCACTGACTAGAGAAGGACCATTAAGTAGATAAAGTCCTCTAGGCTCTAGACATTAGCGAGCGTAAAGATCATCAGCAACGAGCCACAGAGACCCTCAACCAGCCATATCCTCGGGCTGTACGCAAGTTTTGAAAGCAATTATTTCGGGAGATAATACGAAGCCGCTGGAGAGGGATTTCATACTAAGCATAGTCCGGTTGATACCTTCTATAGGCTAAAGAACAGTGAACCTCTTAAGCGGGGAACTACAAACGAGGGTTGGAGGTGGAAACTAAAACTATTGGTCTAGTTGTAGGAGGACTTTTGGTCTACACCTGGAATTCAACTAGCCTTTGGATAGTTAGTGGTTGTTCCAGTGCGTTGAGTCATTGCAGTACCAGTAGAATTCAGGCTCCCACAAGAAAAAAATATAGCAACACCTCGTTTCGATCGAGGGACCTCCGGGTTATGAGCCCGGCGCGCTTCCGCTGCGCCATGTTGCTTTGCCATGTTAGACTAGTGCTAAGTAAATTGAGGAGCCGTTTAATGCTTCTCTATTGCACAGTGCAGTGCAAGTGAGAGGCTGTGTTTACTTGGGAACTCACCCCCCCATCAATTTATATCAAGTTATTAATCTCTTCAATTGCCGTCTGAATAATTACTACAATGTGCTCGCATGGGATCTTTTGTGGTTAAATATTATTTTTCTAGAGCTCTTATCGCTCGTAAAGCTTACTCAATCTTGGGATGGAAAATAGACGGCTAGTTACGAGAGTAAGATGTAGTGGAGGACTTCCTATTCGTTTTATTTTATCTTTACACACTTCCTTTGGTGTTTTCATTTCTGGGCGTCAGGCTTTAGGGAGTACATGTGCATCAGTGTAGAGGCAAGGGTTGATGCCTTCAATCTATTTTGAAATTGGCAACTGGATTTGGAAGAGTTAAACATACTACCGTAAAGTTCTTCAGAAATCTTCGTTAATGCCATAGCTTCACTTCAACCTCTCTCTTTTGCTCCTCTTTTTACCCAATGATCACACCAGATCACTCGACAATAGAGTGAAATCCAACGTTCAGCTATACAGGTTACAGTAAATATAGGAAGACAGATGGAGGCCGGGGCAGATATATTCAGGCCGATAGAGATAGATGCAGGTCACCGGAAATGTCCGCAGGCCAGTCTAGCTTTCCAGTGGATGGCTCAGTCGAAAGATGCTTAAATGGGAGCCGTTTAGGCTTATAAGAAAATTAGCATTATCCCATCTGCTTATTACAGATTGCCGTAATTCAATCACATCCAGTATGAACACGTAGGATATTATCCTAGACCACCCGACACAGACTTTCAATCTGCACTGCAAGAGTTCGACTAGCCAATGATGGTCTGTCATTTGAGGGTCTGTCATTTGAGGGTCTATCATTTGAGGGTGTCTACTAATTCTTCTTCCCCTCATCATGCTCAACCGGCACATCAGCTAGATCCATGTTTATGTCACCACCACCACCGATATCATTCTCACGGTTCTGGATCTCCAAACGGATCTACGACGTATTCACAACACTTTACTCACAACCAACACCAACAAAAATAAAAGCGATAGAGTACCTAAATAAACACCAAACCCGGTAGCACCTCTCATTATTAGAAGTGGCCGTGGTTCGTTCTCAACAATATCTCTCTCCAGCTCATCGAGTCCTGTCAGTACCTTAATCCCCCCGAAAGAAGTTGATCCAATGCGCTGAAGCTTCTCCTCATCGACGATTTGGTGCACAATTATCCGCACTTGTTACATCGGCGAGTGTGTGGCCCCGTGATCGTAAGGATCGTTTAAGAAAGACGGCACTATCAGATGAGCTTGACCACCAAAAGAACAAGGGCGATTGATGCGTGATAAGACGTTCGATAGGGAGAACTACCTTCCAAAAAACTCATACCAAAGCACCCCAAATCGCCGAGAACGGGAGGATCCTAAGGAAAAGTTGGCATATAGACCATTCGTTTTAATAACAACCAATATGCGAGGATCTGAATTGCTATTAAGGAAAAGATGACCGGTGCTCCCCCCCAAGAGATATATCACACCAAAAAACTGCGCGGCCATTTCTACAATTCCTACATGTGAGAAGTATCGAACGGTACATTTGAAGAACTCTCAGCGAAGTCCGGGGATGAGCAAGATCCCGACGGGGATTAGCAGATTGGCGAAGCTGTGGGCGATTAGACATACCGTTTGCTCCATCAGGCTGATGTGCCAGAGTTAGTGATGGGCGAGGTTCAGGAGCTATCCCTCCATCCAGAGAGAAAATGGCGTGAGTGATGCCTCATTATTACACTCATCCAACTGCGCATCTCCTTCATAGGTAAGTTATCAGAATGCATCTTCTCATTGGGGGCGACTGTATGTGTTCTAACGATGCATTTATACCATCTACGTTCTATCAGCCCCAGTAGTCTATATCTAAAACGCCACCCCCCTCTGTTCCGGAACAATACTCTTCACACTCCCCTTCTCGACCGCCTGCCTCACATTCTCGATCGCCCAGCACTCCATCTTATATTTCGTCTGTCTTTTCGTCAGCCCCTCTGTAGTTTAAAAACCCCCCATCTGCCTCACTCACCTCATGAGTAAAAGTCCCCATATGCGGCAGCAGCAGGACATTCTCATTCTCCATAAGCGCAGGATGTATCTCTGGCTCATCCTCATACACATCCAACCCCACACTTGCAACCTTCCCATTCCCTAGCGCCTCCACAAGCGCAGCTTCATCCATCACCGCCCCTCGCGCCGTATTCACAATCACCACCCCGTCCTTCATCTTCTCAAACTCCCTCGTACTAATAATATGCCTCGTATGTTCCTATCCCCAATCAGCCCCCCTCCCTCTCAGGGTGTGCACTGTGTGCAACCTACATTCAGCGGCAAATTCAACGACAGCACATCACTCCTCCCCAGCAGCTCGTCAAAAGACACATACTCAGCCCCGCCCTCCAGATCCTGCGGCAACCGGTTACGGTTATGATAAACCGTCGTCATCCCTAACGCATCAGTCCTAGTCTTCAACGCCCTACCGATCCCGCCCATGCCCAGGATCCCCAAAACCTTCCCCTGCGGATCATGACCGAGCCCGCACCCGCGCAACCACTCCCCCCTCCTCAGCCCCAGGATGCCGCGCGAAAACCCGCGCAGCGCGCCAATGAGCAGGAACAGATTCACGTCTGCGGTTGAGTCGTCGACGGCGGTGGGGGTGTGGCTAACGCGGATGCCGTGGGCGGTGCAGGCCGGGATCGAGATCTGGTCGTATCCAGCGCCGTCTGTGGGGGTTAGCTGGGTTGGAGGAGGGGGGAGAGAACGGACTGTGGCAGAGGAATTTTAGAGACTTTGGGAAGGTGGAGACGAGGGCGTGGTCGATTAGGCCTGTGATTGAGGCGGAGGCGGGGGTGCGGTATGCTGCGACTACGGTGCTGAAGGCGGCGGATTGGCATTCGGTAATGAAGTCGGTGCGGTTTGTGGAGGCTGGGGTGATCAGGGTTGCGAGGGTGGAGAGGGAGGCCCATTCTTTGTGGGCGCTGTAGTGGGCGCAAGTTAGAGGGTGGTGGGAGGTGGAGGGGAGACGGACTGGGTGATCTTGCCGAGGAGGAGGATCTTAGGTTTGATGATGTTGCTCATGTTTGCGGTTATCTGGAGGTGGTGATGGGGAGGCGGGAATGAGCGGAGTATATCCGGAGCGGTAACAGATGTGGTTCCATAGTTGCAAGCTTGTGCTCGACGTGGAATCTGAGCTCGCGAGCGGGGTACATGCTTCTTTATTGCGCATACTTTGTCTCAAACCCAGGCCCACGCATAAATTAAATGCCGTAGCCGTCTAGGCGCATAGTATTCAGATCTACCGGCCCGCCCAGATCTACCGTCTCCAAGTACATCTGAGCATCTTACACTTCCAAGTGTACTTAAGTACCTACCATCTCAAAGTACACCTCCAAGTACCCCCGATGGCCGTCTCCAAGTGCACCGAGCACAGTCTCCAAGTGCACCTAAACACCGTTCAAGGTGCACCTCCAGTGCGCTCGAGCATCGTATCCAAGTCTACCTACTAAGGTACCTTCAAGTGCGCCCGAGCACTGTCTCCCAACTGACCGTACCATAGATAGGCATAGATGTCATATTATCCGTCTACAGATGTTTCGTGATCATGAAATTGGGATTAAGAAATCGAGTACTAGTATAAACGAGACGAATTAGTCTGAGCGATATAAATCTTCGCGCTGAATGAACAGAAAATCTTCGCTCGAGTGCAAACTCATTTTTCTTGATGCATCCTAGGTACAGAAAGCAGTAAACGCCACCATGATACAAGCAGACAAGGAAACCGGCTCATGCCTCCAAACGCCGTCGTAACCCAAGCCATGCTGTCCCTCATCTCGTCATACCTAAATCTCCACTGCCGCCTGAGACGCGCCACAAAAGTTTTTGTGCAACATCTAGAAGACGCCGAACATATACAGCATCTAGATGTGTTACAGGGTCTCGCCCCGCTTTCGAGCATTCGAGAGCGAGTTCTGGGCCATTTGCTGCAGCCACATGGATAAGGAAGTTTTGCTTTTGGAGCCTGAGCGCACCACGGCGATAAGCAGAGATTGTCTGGATCAGCAGGGGAAAACAAGATAGCAGACAGCCTTTCACGTGACATCCCCGTTCCGATTGGATCGCCTCCCATGGCCGGATCAAGGCAAGCCCACTCCTCCATCTCACCGCAAGAAAAAAATTCTCGGTTACCCTGCAGCCGAGCCGCCCGAAAACCTGCTAGCCTCGCCCATAACTCCCGCTGGTTTCTTATCTACCCCAACCTTTCCTTTCCCCCGTTTCCATTCCCCCATACCACACACGACAGCACACGACACTCACACCAACCATATCACCATGCGAGTCTTTGAGAACAACTGCACCTTCGACTACTCCTGGCGCAACGTCTCCATCGCAAACTGGCGCAAGTACTGCGCCTGGAACACTCAATCCACCCACGTTATCGCCGTCGACACCCTCTCGCGCTCCGTCGACCCAGCATCTGGCATTGTCCGTGG
>Ga0307512_10001149_pt1 | contig 38500 bp, 48 predicted proteins | sample 14_EM_MG_FD_200267 | JGI IMG/M metagenome (GOLD analysis project Ga0307512, IMG submission 200267) | Populus trichocarpa ectomycorrhiza microbial communities from riparian zone in the Pacific Northwest, United States - 14_EM | ecosystem: Host-associated > Plants > Roots > Unclassified | place...
TTTAAATGATATATAATATGTTATATAAAATATGAATTGAAGGGTAATATGTGTGCTCGCTGTCAGGCACGACAAGCTCAACGTTGAGGCAACGACGACGCGTCGTTGAAGGTCGTCGGAGGTTGCCGGAGGTGTGGGAACTCCTAGAGAAGTCACTTGGACACGAAAGAGCATGAACAGAACACGTGATAAATCTCCGAAAAGCCGGGTACTGCAGGATATTGCTGGGGGCTGGGGAGCCCAGGAACCTCTCTATTCAGGCAGGTGAACGTCACCAACATTCGCCTGTCACATCAACGGGTTAAGTGTGACACTTAGGTGGCGGTGATTCAGTGGCGGGCTTGTGTAGGCTAGATCTGAGCGTCAACCATACTCAGGGTTGGTTACCACCATAGTATATGGATTATATCAAATTGGGTTACTATATGCCCATAGAGTTGTCGAACTATTCAAATATAGCCTGAGGTTGCGGGGAACAGAAGGGCCTTGGAAAGGTCACATTTGGGTTCGGGACTCATATTGTGAGGTTTCCATGCTTCAAAATCGGCAACCGAAGATTACCTTACAACCTGTCAAAGGGTAATCCGGCCATGGGGTTATGAGGCGTGGTTCGTTCGGAAACATATAACTTACTTATGCAGTTCCCAGAGGATGCCACATATTCCCACGCCTTCAGGTACACGGCAGCACGCAGTAAGCGCTAGTAAGCACGTGTCATGTACAGCCAACACCTATTGGCAGATCCGTCTGACGGCAGCCCACTGCCAACACGTACACGAGCCCATAGCGATGCTGACTTTTTATTTGACACTAACAAGTGGTGCCCTCTCCTTCACGGCGCTTGTCATGGTTCATGTGGGAACACCCGACTTCCAGGCGAACCGTTTTATTCACTGAGTCAAGACTTCGAGTTCTGATCTGTTAGTACGTCGTTCTACTGCTTCCGCCGCTACAGTAGTACATTGCGAATTCGGGACTATGGAAGATTCAAATTTTGTTTGGAGGCTGTCCATTACCTCATTGGCGCCCGATGTTTGATTGTTCCGTGCTGGTCCAACTCCGCCGATGGTGTGGTACTGGTTGTGTGATCATGCTATCAGAGCTGCTGAGTTGTTCAGGCTTACCTCAGGATGGCCTGGCAACTTCTCTAGTGTTGTATCCTGTGCCTGCACCATTCAACAGTAGCGCAGCTGAGGGTCAATCCGAAACCCTCGTCGGATCGTCGTGCGCACCCAAAGTGCTGTGGCGAAGGGGGTATTAGGAATTCTGACGCTCGATAGCTGTGCTGTATTTTCGCGGAGTCCTTGGACGGGGCCTCGTAATTATTAGGACTGCTCACCAATCCCAACATGCTTAGTCCTCCCCCTTTCTCCCTATCATGGCCCACTATGATATCTTCCGCGACCAGCTCAGGTTAAAATATCCTGCATACGGACATGCCCTATGGGAGCCAAGTCCAGGGAGACTTTATTCCGGAGTAGAAGTTGGTGACGTCGGTTTCATTCGCGAAGGCCAATTTCGCAGGCTATTCAACGCCCTTCTTCCTTCGGATCACCCATCCCATAGAGATTTCGGTGTCCCTGAATCCTATGAACCACTTACGACGTCCGGAGTTGCGGAACACATCGACAGTCTTAACTCCCACGATTTCTGCTCAGGAGGGATCATGAAGACACCTCCTGAATTAGAAGTATTTGCCACAGCGTAATTGAGTCCTACAACCCATGCCATAAGGTTTGCTCATCTCTCACGTTTTCCCAGACCCCCAGACCCTGGACAGCTCTCATTCTCGTGCACAAGGAAGCAAGGCGCTGTGCTATGCCTTCCTGTCCAGGCTCAACGTGAGGATACGATCGCAAGAGGAACTTTCCGTGATTATATCGTCAGACATATCCGCAATTGGTTTGCTTTTGCTCGGTCCCTCGGGCTGGGGATCAATCACATGGAGGATATCATACTGGTCACTGGGCGAGATCGCGCGAGATCATGCACCAATGTTGCCTTCCCGGAGACTGAAGACCAGGCCGACGCAAGGGTTTCGTTTGGCGTTGAAGTTTCGGACCGTGTCGGTATCCAATGGAATTTCTCCCGTGAGAATGTTTTGGGTGCAGTGCTGAATCGCGGCCGTAGTGGGAAGGTGCGTTGGACCGCAATCTATACAGCAAATAGGTCCGATATTTTGTGTTAATTAGGATCTACCCGAGGACCAGCGTATCTTTATCCGAGGGTGGCGAGTCACCCGTACCCTAATCATATTGCGAAAGCTTCGAGGTGCAGCAGGACCTTCGGATTTAGACGGGTATGACCCAGAATCGGGCATACAAGCCGTGTTTGTCCCCACAGTTCCTAAGGTAAGTAAACTCGACAATATCTGGGCGCCATTTGACCTTCCAAAGTACCGTGACCCTCTTCACGGTCTTTTAGAGTATCTTGCTGAAGTGAATATTGCGACCCACCTGCGGGTTTACTATTTATCCCCTATATTTGGATCTAATGTAGATTATGTAGCAAGCGCCAAAGAGTGACATGGTCCTTGTTCATGATGATGACCTGGGATTCATCAAGGGAATTGCAGATGATACTGTGAGTTGATCGACTCTATATTGTTCACATTGAAGTTGTCATTTTCATGTCACAAAGTCATTAGAAACACTTCAAGCAGATGTAGTGAAGAGTCATCTCCGACGTTTGAAGCCGGAAATACAGCAAGTTGTGTATAGTGAGTACCTACTACATTCGGTTTCATGAATTCGTTCGGAACGCTGCGCTCACAAAGACAAGACTGCACATCCAGCGATGAAAGTGGCCCGAATACAGACAGAGCAGTTATTAGGGTAGCTATGCTGTCAAACGAGCTCCGTGGGAGTGAGTATTACTTTTCAGTTCGGATTACTGTAGTAATATGGCGCTGTTTGACCCTTCGCGACAGACGTAATCTCCTCTCCAACACCTCTGGCCTCGGCGTCGCCGACCCCTGCACCCCACACCCCAAATACCAATGCCACTGGCGTACTACCTGCCACGCCCACGCCTCCACAGACATCAACAGAGGTGCCACATATTGCAGACCCGCCTATAATTTCCACGCAAGAGCGCCCGAGTGAGGACAGCTCTTCACTGTCAGATTCCACCCTATTACCAGGTTTGGGACCATTTTCTCCCAGTTGCCTAGCTCCCCATATATGTGAGTGCCGTGCTATATCTTTAATAGTATAGCCGCTGAATCACTTCATGTCAGATTTGCCTGCGACCATCTCTGTTCAGCCGCATCAACGAACGGAAAGCCAGCCGATCGTACAGAGCATCACATCATACTTCAGTGCTCCTCCACAGGGCATATTTATTACCTCTGAGAACTCTGGGTGTTCGTCCAATCAACCTTCTTATGTGTCGCTGCTCATGCTTATTTGATCGGTTTCAAGGGCCCTTCTTCAATGTGTTGACCTCCCCCACCATGGCTTCTCGGGCGCTACAGCTCACTGTTCGATGCAGGCTGCCGGATTGCATCACCCCAGCATTTTTTGACCAACAAGTACAAGAGCAACGAGATTATTGCCAAGAACACATCTTGTGCGTACCCGAGCCGTACAAGGACACGACACCAGCTTCTGAACTGTTATCTATCTAGCTTCGCGGTGAACTGCGGTTTCGCAGCTCCTTGTCAACAGTGCCAAATAATGCCTGCCCACTTTGCCTCGAGATTTTGTAGCAAGGCCTGCGATGCCGTGCAACTGCGGGGACGAGTTTCCTACAGACATTTTGCTGTGAGGAACAGGCAGACCGTGCTGTGCGAAGAGTGCCATTCTCTCCAGGTAAAGCTGGGAATGAGGTTCTGCAGTGATATGTGCGTTCTCGCAAACACCCACAATCGTATCCCATGCAACACCCTTCTCGGTGACTTCTGGTCCTAATATGGTTGGCAGTATAGCACACCTACTGCCAGACAGTGCCAGTGAGCAGGCCTGTTCTCTCGCACGTGTAAGTGGAGAATTGGGTTGCCCTGTTAACATAGCTTGGGTACTAAATATGTGACAACTCGTTTTAATTCTTTACGACTCACAAATCTTTGCGATGTTCTCATTTCTACCTGTGAGGACGACTCTCACCACCATGTGACTGTTTGATTTGATTATTTATATATTTTATTATCGTCTTTTTATAATGTATATATTAAGCCATTGCGTTCTGCTTTATTGTTCATTGTACCTACGTTCGCATGTGAAAAAATCCGAGTCATTCAACTAGAAAAAATTGCTCGACGAGGACCAGCTATGGCTACAGAACACTTGAGAGTTGCCGAAGAAAGGGTACGTGTATCTCATTTCCGAGCCAGAGGAGCATGTTCGAACTTCGAACAATTCTTGGCACACCTCAGCAAATAATGAAACTCCTCATTGCCTGTTGAACGCGGATGCACCACAGAGTGACCGCCAACGATGCAGAGCATAGATATCTCGGGCAACGAGACTGCACATCGACCAAGTCAAAATTGAGACCATAATGTCAAGCCAATAAGAACAGAACGGCGGTAATCCCTTCTGGAATGTACTTCACCAGAAAGCACTCGAGTCGTACACGATGACAACGAAGACCGATCCAAGCGCGGGACGCCAACACTAAAATTTTCGCCGTGGGATAGGGTGCAGAACACCGAACACTGACGTACTTCTTGGGGCGCCGAGATGACTCGGAAAGAGGAATCGCAATCGATGGCTACGTGTGCCACCTGCTATCCATAGGCCAATAACGGGGCGTGGTAGGTGTAGATACGATACCACGTCTGCGCAGACCGAGGCGACACACTACCCAAAGCTCGTCGCGATAGAGGAAGCTGATACTCGTGTCTTCACATCCTGTCAGTTCGGGATGCAGGAAAAGAGGTTGGTCGAAACAAAAGAGCCATGGCCAGAAGTGGCCAGCATGGTTAAAATTCTGAGCAAATTCGCGGCGATGTCCTATCCCGGGATCACGACGGTCGGATTTCTGATGTAGCGTTCCTTGTCGGAGCAACTCGAAGGTTGGGGCGGGTGGGATTCAATATACGCAATGGGAAAACTCTGATTGGCTGCGGATAAATCCGGTGGAAATCCGCAACGCCGAACACTTTTAAAACTGTGGGTCCCGAGTCTTTCGAACTTTCCACATTCCGCCCATCATCCTTTTCGTTCAACCAACTTTTCTTCTTCCCTTCTCGGTTTCGCCTTTCAATACCAATGCCTTACGCTCCTGGTAACTGATACGACCATATATACCTTTCGGAAACTCATTCTCGTACTCGATCCATCGTAGGTGACGCTAAGAGCGGTGCTCAGCTTTTCAAGACGCGTTGTGCCCAATGCCATACAGTCGGCTCGAGTGAAGGCCACAAAGTCGGACCTAACCTTCATGGGTACGCCATTCCCATGCGTTTTGTGAGCGTGCGCGTGCTGATGTTCGTGACGTGGCAAAGTTTGTTCGGTCGACAGACTGGTCAGGCGGCAGGTTTCAAATACACCGAGGCAAACCAGAAGAAGGCTATTGTCTGGGGTGAGGCCACGCTTTTCGACTACCTTGCCAACCCGAAAAAGGTATGCCCCCCACCTGCTTGCAAAAGAAACACCTCTGATGCGTGTGCACAGTACATCCCAGGTACGACTATGGCCTTTGCAGGTTTCAAGAAGGAGAAGGATCGGAATGATGTCATCACATATCTTAAGGAGGCGGTCTGTCGCTTTCATGTCCCATTCTCACCGTTCGTTGACTGACGTTTCCCTGAGCAGACTGCATAAGCCTGCGTTGTTCCCAGGACGATAAAAATTGCCCTACACTCGATCCTACATTATGTTACATTGTCGGGTTTTTAGTACCAATAGATGCCCCAATACCGACTAGTTTGTCTAGCTAGACTTGGATCTCCCCACTCATTAATTCTTGGATAGAACCCCATTGAGTCTATTATTGTCTGCCAGCACCCGGAGTTCGGAAACACGGAAACGGGTAAAGGGAGTGTGGGTTTGATGACTAAGCGCGTCCCTTGAACATCACCCTTTATAATGGATGACCCGACCGCTGCTGACGACGAGAAGAAACCTTTCGATGCGCTTGGAGCCCAAAATGACGACGACTTGCAGCCAGACCCTGATGAACATATCATGCTCGAGTCAGGCCATGGTAGAGTCTGGCTTGTCAAGGTTATTCCCGCTTCCAACCAGTCACTCGTCTCAGTTACATATCTCACCTCGCTCTCCCCAGATCCCAAAATTTCTCATGGAGCGTTGGTCCAAGTTTGACGCCGAGGGCGTCCAGCTGGGGAAAATCCGCATATATGACGTCCCACCCGGGGCGGCACCGCGCATTGTCGTACTCGTGCCGTCGGAAGACGGAGGGGACGACGACATCTACGAACTCGACATGGTCAACCAGGATGTGCATAACCAGGTGGTCGTCGCGGAGCGCGCCAAAGCGCCCTCTGGTACAGGCCGCGCGCGGACGACGATCATGACGGGCAAAGTGAAGCACGAGTGTAACCTGCGTCCGCGCATGACAGGGCGGTACGAGCGACGCCTCACGGAGCGCGGCGCCGCGGCCAATGAGAGGACAGTGCGCGTCGGGTTGATGGACGGGGCACGCGCAGGGCGTGGAGGCGGAAAGATGCTCAGCAGCGGTATCACGTCTGCGGCTGGTTTCGCCGACCTCACGGTGAGTCGGGATGTGCTGCCCCCTTTTTACACAGCCATGCCCACTCGTCGTTACAGCGCACAAAAGCCAAGCCGCAAAAAGGGCAGTACGAGCGCATGGCGCGCATGCCCCGAAATCAGCTGCTCGATGCCCTCTTTGCGCTCTTCCGCGAGCGCGAACAGTGGCCGATCAAGCAATTGCGGGAGAGGACGCAGCAGCCGGAGGTGTACCTGAAGGAGGTGCTGTCCGAAATCGCGAGTCTACATCGCAGTGGCGAGTTCAACGGTACCTGGGAGCTCATGCCGAGCTTCAAGGGCGATGGGGTACGTTGATTGTCATCCGTCATGATGGATCGCAAGACTTGACTCTTTCTCTTGGCGCAGATCAAGCCGGAGGGTATGTCGCAGTTGTACGCATCGCAACCGTCGAACGTAGACGTATCCATGGACGATTACGATGAAGAAGAGGAGGACGAAGATGACATGGAGGAGGTCATGGAATAGGACTCAAGGCCTATCTCGCCCCCTCACCCACTCACTTGCAGACCCATTTGTATCATCGCTATTGTATGTTATGCCACACTTTAGTTCACCTTTAGCACGCCTTTGGGGGCCTTTGGGGCAGATCTCACCGTGGGAAAAGAAGAGCGGGTCTAGGAGCGATACGCCACACAGTACAGACTATCTTTCTATCTTTATGCATTATGCCTCGACGGAAAAAACGGTCCTCGCCAGTCATAGAACCATCAGATTCAGCGTCATCAGAATTGCCTGGCCCAGCACATTCAGAACCGCCAGATTCTACACCTTCGGATATCCCTACTATTGGTGGCATTAGTGGCATTCCCATGTGTGAAATTTCTACCACCTGCTATCATCAAAGCGCCATTTCCCAACCCGGAGAGTGCGACCTTTCTCTTGAGGTGAGTCATGCCAGGCCAGTACCGCATCTCTTCCCCCGACGCCCCGTCGTCCAACTTCAACTGCTTGCGCACTCATCTCTTTAACCGTAACTTAGGAGGCGCGCTTGCGTGACTACCTCGATGCAGAGTCGACGGTTAAGAGCACCACCTATTACCACTACAGTAGACTCGCCACTAGCGGACGAGTCCACGAAGGGAATGAGCATTCGAGCCATTCGAAGCTGCCACTGTCAGATGGTGCTTCGGAAGACAGATTTGGTACGTGGCGCGATGAATCGCCTCCTCCTTCCGTTATCTGTCCATTCCTCCCACTGCTGGTACGTCTGAGCCCCATTCATCTCTGTTTTTCATAGCTACGCCGAGCGAGTCGCACCACTTTGACAACGAGCGGAAGAGGACCAATATGAATGCTCGTTTGCGTCGACTTGAGAAGACCGTCGAGGCATTGTCTCACGGGCTGATCTTGGCGCTCACGCAACTCAAATCTGAGTCTGGAGGACGATCAGGAGACGACCCACGTGCGGAACTGCACGGGCTGAGTTGTACAAGCCCGAGCGAATGCGACGAAGCAGAAGAAGCCACCCCTGCTGACGCGACTGACTCCTTGTCGACAACGCTTGCAAGAATGCAGTTGTCAGAGAACAGTGCGGAAAATCTTTATGCTACATTGTCTACCTTTAGACGACCGACTGACCATGGGTGGTTGCAGCGCGCGCTGAAGCCCTGGCATCGTCGCAATCTGATAGAAAGTCATGTTCTCACGAGGAACATGACGACGGCATCTGCGCCGTTGCGACAGGAAACGACAAGACACTATTCACTAGCAAGAACAGGTCCCCTATCTCCGGGATGCTTAGCCCCATCTTGAAGTTCATCACGTCTTCAGACGTGTTTCAATTTTTGAAGCAGGTAGAGGCCCACGGCGGGCTCAGAAATACTCAAATGTTTGATCTATCTTGGGTGTTGAATAATCTTTTCAATATACATGGCGGAGTACGGTTTCCTCCCGCCTCAAAGATACACTCATTCTGACGATCACATAGATTTTGATGTATTGTCTCCGACAGAGTTTGATAACTATGAGCGATATTTCTCAGTCCCTCGGGTCAGACGTGTGGTCTCAGGATCCGGTGTTTATCCAAATACTAGACGAGGTCTATCTCAAGGAGCTCCATGCGCATATCCAAACTGACGGAGACAACAATACTGGTGCTTGCTCTGCGTGGAAATCATATTGCCTCGAACTTTCTGTCATCTTCTCCGAACACTTTCCGAAATGGCAGTCCGCACGATATTTCCGAGATCTCTCAGAGAGTTTCACAGATTGTTTCAACCCCTTGATCACTTCATCATATATTGAGGACCTAAATACGCTGTGGGCAAATGTCCATCCTGCACTTCTAGAGGTAAACCACGTCAATCCATCTTGTAGCTCGTCGATTGACAAGGGTTCTTTTACAGGTGACCCGTTGGTTTGAGCCGTTCATCGACTACGGTCCAGATCACAACCGAGAAACACCGTTTTACGATGCAACAATTGCCCTCGGATGTGGTGTTCGCGAGTTATTCTCCCGCAGGAATGCCAAGTTAGCAGAGGCCTCCCTGAGAGCTGATAGTGTGAGCGCGTTCTTCCCACTTAGCCTGCATAAGTTTCTTACGACAATAACCTTTCCCACCCGCTTTAGCTGCTAGAGTTCCTTCGCGAAAATCGGTCCCAAGGACTCCTGAAGATGCAAGAGGAGATGGAGCCTATCATGGGCGCTGTCTCGCGTGACTTTGATGCACCCGGTGACCCCGACAAGACACCTACGGAGTCTCATCCCCCTTCGGCAGAGGAAACCGCCGTCGTGGAGCGTGCGGACCGGGTGACGGGCTGGCAGCTCGGGGAGCGTGGCCCCTCTTGGCATGCCCTGGCGTTGCACGAGGTCAGAGTGATGAAGAGCTATCGTCCAAACTTGCTTCTCGGGCAGACTGCTGCTGCGAGTATTCGCTCTGGGGTCTTTCATGTCCTCTCTCGGCCAGAAGGGTTAGGCCGGGGCGCGCACCTGAGTGAGAGGGATGTTTTCTGGGATGGCATTGTCTGATTACTCTTACTCTTGAGATCTAGCAAAAGCGACGACTGAGGAAAATGACAGTCATAATATGTATGTCGAGGTAAAATCCACTGTAGCATGTTCTGATTGTGAACGAGATGTATGTACGGGATTTGTACCTGGATCTCATGTATGCGTATGCGATGCTTGCTTCCATAGCCGAAATAATACAAGAACGCAAAACTTAAACGCCCACCCCTTGCGCCAGATCCTGGACTCTGGACTCAATAGCTCAGTGGTAGAGCATACGATTGCAGATCGTGTGGTCCCGTGTTCGAGCCACGGTTGGGTCTGAGTAGTTACTTTCGTGGGCCATCGCTTTTTGGGTTGTCACCTTCGTTCATGGGACACCGTGACACTTCGGACTGCTCCGACCCAGATACGGGCAGCTGTGCGCTGGACGGCGGCAACCTGTAACATTGCAATCTAACTCTCGCAAGGTCCGGCTCTACTCAGGCTACAATCCAACACCGTAACCACAATGAATACGGGACATGTCACGGGCCGCACATGCTTGCGTCCCGTGCCATCGCAAGAAGCGCGCAGCTGATGGGCTTCCACACGGCAAGTAATGAAAACTGGTTCCTTACTCCTGCGCGCTCTGTTTTCCATCGTTTGTAAGAATGAATTCTGCAGCACGCGCGTCAAGTCCGAGTCTTTCCGACTCGGATCATTCATTTTAAGTCTTGGCGCTCCCCCGGCAATCGCTGCTGTAGACATTGTCGTTGTTGGAGATGGTCATGGGATGTCTTTACTGTAGCAACCGTGTCGGTGTCAAGCTAATCCCGACTCGGAGCTGGTTCCAAATTACAACGCTGTACTCATCGCAAAGCGGGTAACGTGGGTAACGAGAAAGTCGCCCCTTCGTTCTTTGGTCCTACTGTAGTAGATTAAACGACTCTAGTCTCACCAGACGAGAGAAGCCCCGTAACAACCCCCCACTAGGCGGTCCAGCAACCGCGTATTACAGACAGGGTAGCGAAACATCCGCTCTTGATTTCTCCATGGGCCTTTTTTCGATATGTATACAAACTTAGAGTCGGTCTACTATGGTACTATATTCCAGTGCTCCTATCTTCCCCTCTCTAAAATGGGAGGATCTTATTATAACTGAAGGTATAAATCAACGAAGACGGAGAGTGTTTTTGTCAAGGCGCGCCACGTCCCAATGCAGCCTCAGAGGTATGGTCCCGCACCCCCTTCAAGAACTTTACCAAATCCGTCCCGCCCGTTCCACGCAGAAGGCCCGTCGCCGTCGCCCCCGTCCCCATGCCCATTTGGCCCTCGTACCCCTTGGCTGCAGCTTTCGCCTGGGCGACGGGAGCACAAGTGGGTGCGTGGTGCGACGGGCCAACAATGTAGAGTGCTACGATGCGCAGGTGCGCATCGCGGAAGCGGCGGAGCGCATCCACCGCAGCATTGTACGCCTCGGTAAGCGCTGCGTCGCCCATCCGCGCCACCTCGGCACGCAGTGGGCGGGGTACGGAGCTGAGATGCCGCAAAAAATTCCGATGGTGGCGCGGCATGTAAGCCCGCATGCGCGTTAGGAAGGGAACCTTGGGCGGGATGTGGGTCGAATACGCCGCCTCGGATGCGGATGCGGGCGTCTGGGAAGGGGTCATCCTAAACTGGGATGTGGAGGGAGATGTGGGAGATGAGGAGGAAGACGGTGTCGGTGCTGGATTTGGAGTGTGGTTGACGCCAAGGAAGGCGTCAAGCGCGTGGATGAGTGAGCTCTGTGCGGCACTTGGGCCGGAGAGCTCGGTTGGGCCGGAGAGCTCAGGGTGCGCGTCCAGGCCTTCGAAAAACCATCTGCGGGAACCCGAGTCGGCGCCGTTGAACCAGGGGCGGATCTCGTGGTAGAACGTGTCAGGATCGCAGCCGTTGCGTACAGCAAGCAGGAGCCGCGCAAGGTCGTCAATGACGCGGACAAGGCTGTGGAGGTAGCGCGTGATGCGGCGCGCGGCAAGGACATCTCCGACGAAGAGTTCGTCCATGGTTGCGCCCATGATCTCGAGGGCGTCAACACCGCGAAGCTCGATTCGCGCACTGGCGAGGTAAAACTCTTCTTCGTCGCGCTTGCCCGTGAACAGGGTGAGACAGCGTAAATTGTGGAGGGCTGGTGTCGGTTCAGCCGAGGGTACCTTGAGTTCCCAATTGTAGAGCACGTCATCCGAATAAGTTATCACAGGGGGGAGTTGCAGCTGTACACAGATTTCCAGAAGGGGCACGGTGATGGGCGGAGGGATCCGAATCTCCGCGTCAGGTGGCAAGGAGTGAATATAGAAGTGCATATTCCAGGCCAGTACGTGATGCGCACGTCGTAAAAGCAGTTCTGATTGGCACAGCTCGGCTGTGGGCAAAATGGGTAACTAGGATGTGTAATGTATTCGTCATTAAATGCCGATCCAAGATGAAAAACTGCAACGGACCTGTGAGACGTGGGCTCGCCACCATTCTGACCGAGCTTTCTCCTCTTCTGTGATGTCACCTTTGCTTCCTAGCTGCAATCGATGCAATTGCGCGTCATCGAGTAACTGTTCCCAAGGCTCCCACTGCGAGGGTAGTCGGGCCAGAGGAGGGTCAGGTGGCATGAATCCAGTACGGGTGTCGACATCGAAATCGTGTGCAGCGAGAGTTGTAGTGTCGACAACGCCTGCAGGTGGTCCAAGGAGGACATCTGGACGCGGTAGGGAGAGGAAGTGATCAGGAGGGAGGGCAGCCATTGGGGCGAAGGCAGAACGAGAAATGAGGAATGATAAGGTGATCAATTGATATGTATATGAGTGCCGAAAAGTTCAGGGAAAAATAGGTGAAGGCACGAGCTGTACTGGAAGGGAAAGAAGGAGAAATGACGAAGAGGTAACGAAGAGAAGAGAAGCTCGAGAACTGGCCCGCAAGTCAAGAGCTCAAGAGCGCCCCTCACGATCGCAACTGGCAAACTGTTTTATCATAATATCCCGGTCCTGGTCCGATCAGTGCATGACTAAAGCTCCGGCCCGTCCTCGGCTGAAATCGGGATCGGCCGGCCACTTCCGGAACCTGCCGGACAGTCCGACAACAACACCCACACAGCGAGCTTTCAACAACGACGACTTTTGACATGCCTCAGGGCGATTTTGAATTGGTCTTTGCCTGTCACAGGACATCCAGTCTTCACGTAAACGGCGATCCCAGTCCGGATCAAAAAGTCCCAATTAGCTGGGCGAGTTGCAGATTGGTAAAGTGCCCAGTCGTCATCGCAGACGAGGACCGCCTAACGTCCTAGGCGTCAGATCAGGTAGATCTAGAGTCGAGTATGAAGGGGACGCCACCTTTTTAACGTGGAACCGAATGCTGAAAGTAGCATGCTTAAAGTTATTCGGATATAAGGTCCAGGAGCCCTCCGTCGATGAACAATATAATAAGGTCCCAGATCATGATCATGATCATCATCGACATCGGCAGGAGCCGGTCTGTCAATTTCGAAAGCAGGTCGAAGAAAGCATGTTGGACGGCTGTACAGCAGCGTTGCGATGGTGATAGGCTACAGTGGGGATGGAAACACAATAGGGCATGTGGAGGAGCGGGTTAGCACCTCGTGGGGATGTACTGTAATTCAGGGCATAGCGATGGGGTGAAGGCGTGCTTGTCGGGACGGTTAGAACGAGTGGTTCGATGTTATTGTGTTTTGTATGCAAGGATAAACCCACGGAGGGTAAGATGGATATGGCTAGAAGGGATGGGGAGGATAGATAATAAGAGGAGGTCTTGTGAGAGGATGAAAGTAGGATATGAGGCAGTCAATGGCTTAATTGTCTTTCGCTCGCTCGGGCGCTTCTTCACTTTCCGTTCTCGGCATCGAAGCCCGCTGTATTCCCCGTCCTTTTTGTCTTTGCCTCGGCTCACGCGCAGGTCCTCTCGACTCCATTTTATTGTCTGCTCACACATGGGAACACACGTCCTCCTCATCGCTGTCGGCGCCTTCTCGAAAACAAAAAAAAAACAAAAGTGCGAAGCGATCCGATGATGATTCATCTCGTTCAACCTCGCTCTTTTTGTGTTGGGAAGGCCGCCAGCGGAAGAATCTGGTTACCCCTTTACCTACGATCTCTCAAGGTATAAAACACTCCACGCTATGACCAGGACGAGTCATCGAAACCTCGAGTCATCCACCAGTTCTCTCCTAGCCAGCTTTCACCACTCCCATCTCATCTCAGATCAATCTCGTATTTTGTGCCATGACCACCTACTACGCCACCCCCGCCGCCGCCAACTACTACTCTCCTCCGAGTCACACCCCTCACCGACAAAGAGGCGTTCGCGTTTGCGACACCTGTGGCGCCGTTGAGCAGCCCACAGTGAAACCATTCCGGCTCTGTGGAGGTTGCGTACGTCACACATCTTTTCGATTTCCTTTCCCGACCTGAACGCTGACTTTGATGTCCCTGACGTCATACAGATGACCACAAATTACTGCGTGAGTATCCCTCTTCATTATACCCTTCGGAACCGACAACTGATCAATCAACAACCCTGACAGTCCCCCGAGTGCCAGAAAAAGCATTGGCCAACGCACAAGGCCATCTGCCAACATACCATGTCCCAAGTGGCCTCGACCAAGCAACAACCCATGAGCGCCGAATACCCGGACGAAAACATCGCCAAACTTCTCCGCCGCTTCACCTCCCAACACACCACTCTTCTCGGCTGGGCTGGCTTCCAAGCCCTCCAGCTCAAACGCGTGCCCTCCAATGTCCGGCAGTCGGCCCTCCTCATCGAGCTCACTCCCCGTCCGTCAAGTGACCCCCACAGACAGTGCGTCATCTCTCTTGCCTCCCCATCCTTACGATCTTCTCACCTCTCACCTGCAGATTCGTCGTCAAGGGCACACACATCGTCCCCCGTACATACGTCACCTCGCGCGACCCACTCGTCGCGGCAGACATCCAGCGTCGCGAGGAGCGCTGCCGACGCGCAGGCGGCATCGGCACCGCCGTCGTGCTCATCCAGTGCGGCGCGGTCAGCCAAGTGATGCCAGTCGAAGTCGATCCGCCCGCGAAGATCTCGTGGGACGAGCGGAACGACTGGGCGGACGTCCTCGCACACTTCGTCGATTCTGGCCGGGCAGATTTCAAGCCGATCTCGACGACCGCGAGAGGGTGAGCCATCATTCATTTTGTTTTCCCCTTCCGAATTTGTGCTGACGACAGGTCTTATTGGCAGGGTATACTATGGCTGATCGGCTGCACGCGATGCTGCCATCTCATTTGAGACCTGAAATAGAGGAGCGACGCGCTTTTTTACCGGCTGGCTTTCGGTTTCAGCGCCAGCTTCGCTTGGTCCCAACTCATCATCATCACCTACTAATTGATGGACCCTTCACCCCTCGCCTTGCGATACCTCCCTACCTCAATGTGGGACGATTTACTGCACCCACCCATCACGTGTATAATCTTTTCCCGTCGCCTTTTTTACTGTTTGCATATGCCGCGCACTCACTGTAAAATTACGCATTTCATCACGAGCTGTATTCCATACTACTAATTCGTGTTTTCGTTACAATAGGGGGAAGGTATACAGTCCTCAGTCCTCGCATTTGTTTTTTCACAACCTTTGTGTGCCATTACGTTGCATGAGTGTGATTACAGATGAGGAAAAGAAGCTTTCACAGAAGCCAGCAGCAGAGCAAGAACAAACAGAGCAGTAAGACGCAGCCTCCCGGGACCAAGGGAGAAAGGGATCAGCGACGCTTGGAAGCATGTGCGGGAGCACACAGAGGTCCTCGTTCCAACTCGAGGTGTTCGGGCGCATCGTACTCGATCCCTAGATCCTCCGCAAGTTGGGCCGCATCAGGTGGAGGTAACGGGTCGGAAACGAGCGCCCAGAAGCTTTTTTTCATTTCGTTCAGGAAAGTCGTCAGTCGCGCGTTGGGAGCGAGAGTGACAGGGTAGAGGAAACAGAGATGCGCGCACTTGTAAAACACCTTTCTCCGCCGAACCCATTCGGGGCGCCACCGCGCCCACTCTGCGTCGAGTGTTTCGAGCTCGGCTGTAGAGATGAGTGGCGTGCCCGCGCGTAAAGGCTCGAGGTGTTCGCGGAGTTTTGCGACCTATTAAAACAAGCATACACACGGTCGACGTGGATTGTAGAAGGGTGTGGCGGTGACATGGTAGCTGGGACAGCGGACGCGTACCTTGGACTCGACTTCGTCTATCTGTGTTGCAAGCTCGGTGTCAGTTGGAGTACTCTTGATCCGCGCGAGCTCTGCGGAACCAGCGATGTGAACGCGAGAGTTCGTTTGTGGACAGCACACGCCATGCATAGCCGCCCCTCGTTGCTTCGAACAGGGCAAGGGCAAGGCACACACACACCTGCCGAGGCGGCCTTTACTTCCGCCGCTAGCGCCTTGTTGCGCTCGGCGAGCGTCTCTGTTTCCTCCGCAAGAGCTTTGACTTTGTGCTCGGGGAGTGCATCGAGATTGTCTTGCTTCGAGACGAACAATGTGGCTTTTCCTAAGAGTATTTGCGCATATATGCAGGTGAGAAAAGGTGAGGAGGTATGTGCGCACCGTAAATTTTTTGAGTGACTTGGCCCTTTTCAGCGAGTGCGAGGAGGATTTTCTGCGTAGCTGTCTTGGGGACAGCACCCTTGAGGTTGGCAGAGATGTCGACAGCACCGTATGGCCGGTTTATCTGACACGTAGTGAATAAAATGAATAGCTCGACCGCGAATCGCTCACCCGCTTGATGTATTCGAGGACCTTATTCTCCGCTTTTTGGACAGGACGGAGGTAAGGGCAGTCTTGATACTAGATGGTCAAGCAGCACAATGCGCACCGTCTGGTCCTTTGAGAACTTTAACGTCCGATTTCGCCTTGGATGTCATTCTTGTGAGGGTGAGCGAGCGAGTCGGTGGAGAAGCGGAAAGGCACGGGAAAAGAATCACATGATGATGGATAGATCCGTGTTTCGGCGGACCATCGAGCGTTTCTCACGCGGACGGCTCTTTTATTTTGCATTTATACTCGCACGTACCGCTACTCGAGAGAGGCATCGACGACCCCCTGCGCATGTGCATTAAACTCGAATGAGCTCTGATGCATCAAAGATTAGAACCGCGGACCAAGTGATTCGCTCCGGCATCGCTGGCGGTATTGCTGGATGTGTCGTGTGTACACATTGCTTGTCCGCCGTCACACAGGTCCCGCTGACGCACAGCAAATATGCCCACCTCCCCAGGCAAAGACGGTAGTTGCTCCCCTTGACCGTGTTAAGATCCTCTTTCAGGCCTCGAATCCTGAATTTCAGAAATATGCTGGTGCGTCCTGTGCCCTTCCACTGTGTTCCACCCAGTAATGCTGACACCCCATCTGCCAGGTACATGGAGTGGTGCCTTCCGCGCTGGAACACAAATATACAAAGACTCTGGCGTTTTAGGTCTCTTTCAAGGCCATTCGGCGACGCTCTTGCGTATATTCCCTTATGCTGCCGTCAAATTCACGGCGTATGATCAAGTGCATGACGTACGTCTTCCTCGCTTTCGGATCCGCTCGCTCATCGACTCGACTTTGCAGATGTTGATGCCTACCCGTGCACAAGAAACCAACCTGCGGCGGTTCTCGGCGGGTGCTATATCGGGTGTGTAGGGATTTTTGGATGCGCTGTCTTGCTGGCTGTTAATAATATCTTTTTTCCGTAAGGTGCAATATCTGTCTTTTTCACATATCCTCTTGAGCTGCTGCGTGTACGCATGGCCTTTGATACCATACACAGCTCTGCGTCTGGCAAACCTGTGCGCCCATCCTGCCTTCGCACAGCACGCCTCATCTATGCCGAGGGATCGCCACAACCATCTGCGGCACCGATAACCCGCGAGTTCTTCCAAACATTTCCACTCCTCAAATTCTATCGTGGCTTCACGGTCAGCCTGGCTGGTATCGTCCCATACGCTGGCACCGCGTTCCTCGCGTGGGGATACCTGCGCGCCACGTTCATTCCCGTGGCGCCAAACGGCCGCCGGCGGGCGACTCCGTTGGCGGATCTCAGTATTGGCGCTCTCTCGGGCGCCCTCGCCCAGACAGTCTCCTACCCGTTTGAGGTGGTGCGTCGACGCATGCAAGTTGGTGGGCTGACATCGCCTGGGCACTGGCTGCATTGGGGAGAGACGGTGCGTGCAATATGGACGCGTGGTGGAGCGAGAGGATTCTTCGTGGGGCTCAGCATTGGGTACCTCAAGATCATCCCGATGAACGCGGTGAGCTTTGCAGTTTGGCAGGGCATGAAAGGACTATTAGATCTCTAGATAATCAAGCCACGTTTCACTGTGTATTATTCTGCAATGTGATTGACCAGATCTGGCATGTTACCGTAGTTCGGAATTAATATACAACTTTGGTGTATCGCAAATTGCAATTTGAGGCTGTCGGATCACGGATCACGAGACCGCCGGGAGTGAGTGAGCCACACAGCCCCACCCACCAAGTCAGCTCGGCCAGGATACGGTAGTCATGAAAATGCGCCTCCGAACTGCGCAATAACAGAGCACCCTCTTTTCTTCCCTTTCCATCTATGACCTCGTCTCTACGCAGAGAAGTCGACGAGGAAGGTCGTCTCGATGAATCGTACGTCCAGGATGCCTTCCATAGCTATCTCAAGTCCTCCCTTGCTCAAGCTAAGGTCGAGCGGTTGCTGGACGTGGAGGTCCTCAGCAGCGCCGAAGGAGACTTGATGATAACGGGTGCGTCCAAATATCCCTCATCGTCCGAATGCCCAGACTCACGATCCGATTAGGGCCCGCTTTGTGCCTCTATTTCGCCGCACTACGCAGCACGACCTCGCCCCCATCCGTCCCTCTTCCCCGCCGTGAAAAGTCCTCCCCGCGACACGATCTCTCCCTCGCCAGTTGTCCCGTTGTGTTCATCCCTTTCCTCAGACTATGGGCCGAGTGCGTCCCGGCCATTCAAGGTCTGGTGCCAGAGCACCAACACGACCTCGCCCGCGTCATCTGCGGTCTCCCTCCCCTCACCAAGCCGCAACCTCCATCCTTGAACCGCATCTCGGCGGACCTGCGCTCCATCGCAATCGAGATCAGCCAGCGGCGCTCCTTCCAGGACCGCTACGCGAGCGATCTACAAGCCGCAATCGACGTCGGTTCACCCACAGGCACAGGCGCGCTCCGCGTCAAAGCGTCCTTCGAACCCCCACCAGTATACACCCCCTCCCCGACGACCCCAACATACACGGGAAAGGCACCGCCGACACCGCCCAAGGACTCGCCCTCGCCGAACCTCCGCCCGCCCAGCGCATACTCTCCCTCGCGTTCCTCTTCCCCCAATCTCCGCCCGCCCAGCGCATACTCTCCCTCGCGAACCCCTTCGCCGAATCTCCGCCCGCCCAGTGTACAATCCCCCTCGCGCTCCCCCTCGCCGAGCAGCACCTTCGCACCCCCTCCTCCTCAGCGCAACCCAACAATCGCAACGCCCACGAGCCCAGCCATCGACCTCATCCGCGAGACGCTCTACGCTGCGCTCGCCGACGTCCTCACGAGCACACCCTCCCTCCTCCCGCTCCTCAAATCCGATCCGGCCCGTGCCTACTTCGGCGCCGTCTCGCTTGCCATCCTCTCTATCTCTTCAAGTGCCGTTGTCTCGGCGACGAAGACGACGCAAGGAGGAGAAGACGATGGCACAACCACCTTCATTGGCGTGCGCGGCGTCCCGCTCACGCTTGCCGAGTGCCCTGTGCAGCTGCGCCCGCTGATGCGCGAGTTTTCCGCTATCGGCCGTGAGGCCGCGCGCATCGAGGAGGGGGACACGATGGAGGCAATTCGACTCGTGCAGGAGGGGCGCGAGGGGGAAGTGCGTGCGCCGCGGTTGGAGCGCGCGCGTCTCTTGCTCGAGCGTGGAGCCGGCTACGACCTAGGGAATAACAACGGTGGGCGGCGTCGGAGCACAGAGGGCCGCGCTGTCGCGTTTGCCAATCGGGTCAATGCGCTTGCTATGACTGTGACGTGGCTGCCGCAGTTTAGAGAGCGTCAGGACGACGTGTTCAGGGTGCTTGCTGGTGTGGGATTTTCGTCTTGAGGCGGATGATTTACTTGTTTTGTCCTTAGTGTTAATAATGTGCGGAGGCTTTCGGACTAGCGGAAAGTGCAGAATCGGCTGCTTGAGATGTAACTTAGTATACAACAGATAGCTGTAGTCAGCGTGTGTATCGATTCTACCAAGCCTATGTAATACTCGACTCGACGAGCGAAGATCTGATGACTGGTAACTACCGCGCGAGAGGTGCATGGCTTGTAGAGGCCGCCTGAAAGCAGCGGTGCCAACATATGCACCAACCCCAAATGGTGCACGCACAACACAAAAGACGGTTTCACTCCTTGGCACCTGACGCGGAGATTCGAATCCCCCCATCAGCCCCTTCGTCGGGAGATCCGTGTACGGCTGCAATTTCCCCCTGTGATAAGTTAACTTATTCGGATGACGTGCTCTACAATTGGGAACTCAAGGTACCCTACTGGTACCCTCGGCTGAACCGACACCAACCCTCCACAATTTACGCTGTCTCACCCTGTTCACGGGCAAGCGCGACGAAGAAGAGTTTTACCTCGCCAGTGCGCGAATTGAGCTTCGCGGTGTTGACGCCCTCGAGATTATGGGCGCAACCATGGACGAACTCTTCGTCGGAGATGTCCTTGCCGCGCGCCGCATCACGCGCTACCTCCACAGCCTTGTCCGCGTCATTGACGACCTTGCGCGGCTCCTGCTTGCTGTGCGCAACGGCTGCGATCCTGACACGTCCTACCACGAGAGCCCCTGGTTCAACGGCGCCAACTCGGATTCCCGCAGATGGTTTTTCGAAGGCCTGGACGCGCACCCTGAGCTCCCCGTCCCAACCGAGCTCTCCAGCCCAAGTGCTGCACAGAGTTTACTCATCCACGCGCTTGACGCCTTCCTTGGCGTCAACCACACTCCGAATCCAACGCCGGCATCCTCCTCGTCGTCCCCCACATCTCCCTCCACATCCCAGTTTGAGACGACCTCCCCCAAGACACCCGCATCCGCATCTGAGGCGGCATGCTCGGCCCATGTTGCCCAAGGTTCCCTTCCCAACGCGCATGTGGGCTTACATGCCGCGCCACCATCGGAATTTTTTGCGGCATCTCAGCTCCGTACCCCGCCCACTGCGTGCCGAGGTGGCGCGGATGGGTGACGCAGCGCTCACCGGGGCGTACAATGCCGCGGTGGATGCGCTCCGCCGCTTCCGCGATGCTCACCTGCGCATCGTAGTGCTCCCGTCACACAGGCGAAAGCTGCAGCCGAGAGATACGAGGGCCAAATAGGTATGGGATTGGGGGCGATGGCGAGTGGCGACGGGCCTTCTGCGTGGAACAGGTGGGACGGATTTGGTGAAGTTCTTGAAGGCCCAACCTCTGAGGCTGCATTGGGACGTGACGCGCCTTTGACAAAAACACTCTCCGTCTTCGTTGACTTCTACCTTCAGTTATCATAAGATCCTCCCGTTTTAGAGAGGGGAAGATAGGAGCACTGGAATATAGTACCATAGATCGACTCGACGTTTGTACGTAAATCGATAAAAAGGCCCAGGGAGAAATCAAGAGCGGATACTTCGCTACCCTGCTGTATTACGCGGTTGCTGGACCGCCTAGTGGAGGATTGTTACGGAGCTTCTCTCGTCTGGAAAGACTGAGGTCGTTTAATCTAGCGTGTGAGGACCAAAGAACGAAGGGGCGAGTTTTCATTACCCGCTTTGCGATGAGTACAGCGTTGTAACCTGGTACCAGCTCCGAGCCGGAATTGGCTGGCTAGACACCGACACCGTTGCTACAGTAAAGATATCTCATGTCCATCTCCAACAACTGTCTACAGCAGCGATTGCCAGGGGAGCGCCAAGAACTAAAATGAATGATCTTTCCGACTCGGACTCGGACTTGACGCGCGTGCTAATTCGAACTTACTGTACTGTACATTCTTACAAACGACGGAAAACAGAGCGCGCAGGAGTCAGGAACCAGTTTTCATTACTTGCCGTGTGAAAACCCATCAGCTGCGCGCTTCTTGCGATGGCACGGGACGCAAGCATGTGACACATGTCCCGTATCCATTGTGGTTACGGTGTTGGGTTGAAGTAGAGCCGGACCTTGCGAGAGTTAGATTGCAATGTTACAGGTTGCCGCCGTCCAGCGCACTCAGGCTTCCGTGAGAGGTAATTTGGCTCAAGGCAGCTGCCCCGGGCCCGTGTCTGGGTTGGAGCAGGTGACTTTGGGAATGCAACAGGGCCGAACCCAAAGGTCTGAAGTGTGCCCCATGAACGAAGGTCACAACCCAAAAAGCGATGGCCCACGAAAGTAGCTACTCGGACCCAACCGTGGTTCGAACACGGGACCGCACGATCTGCAATTGTATGCTCTACCACTGAGCTACTACAGTATTGACTCCAGGACCTGAGGAAAGGGATGGACGTTCAAGTTTTGCATTCTTGCATTCGACTATGAAAGCAAGCATCACATTCCTGAGATCCTACATACATCTCATTCACAATCAGAACATGCTACAGTAGATTTTACCTCTCCAGAGAGAAAGCGACGAGTAGCTAATGCATTAATGTTTTGGCCATGTGCGGGGGACATACATATTATGACTGTCATTTTTTTCTCAGTCGCTTTTGCTAGATCTCACGAGTAGGAGGAGTCAGACAATCCCATCCCAGAAAACATCCCTCCCACTCAGGCGCGTGCCCCGGCCTAACCCTTCTGTCCGAGAGAGGACATGAAAGACCCCAGAGCGAATACTCGCAGCAGCAGTCTGCGCGAGAAGCAAGTTTGGACGATAGCTCTTCATCACTCTGACCTCATGCAACGCCAGGGCATGCCAAGAGGGGCCTCGCTCCGCGAGCTGCCAGCCCGTCGCCCGGTCCGAACGCTCCACGAGGGTGGTTTCCTCTGCCGAAGGGGGATGAGACTCCGTAGGTGTCTTGTCAGAGTCACCGGGTGCATCGAAGTCACGCGAGACGGTGCCCATGATAGACTCCATCTCCTCTTGCATCTTCAGGAGTCCTTGGGACCGATTTTCGCGAAGGAACTCTAGCAGCTAAAGCGGGTGGGAAAGGTTAATGTCATAAGGAACTATGCCTGCGAAGCGGGAAACGCGCTCACACTATCAGCTCTCAGGGAGGCCTCTGCTAACTTGGCATCCCTGCGGGAGAATAGCTCGCGAACACGACATTCGAGAGCAATTGTTGCGTCATAAAACGGTGTTTCTCGGTTGTGATCTGGACCGTAGTCGATGAACGGCTCAAACCAACGGGTCACCTGTAAGAAGAACCCTTGTCAATTGACGAGCAATAAGCTGGTTTGACGTGGTCTACCTCTAGGAGTGCAGGATGGACATTTGCCCACAGCGTATTTAGGTCCTCAATATATGATGAAGTGATCAAGGGGTTGAAACAATCTGTGTAGCTCTCTGAAAGATCTCGGAAATATCGCGCGGACTGCCATTGCGGGAATTGTTCGGAGAAGATGACAGAAAGTTCGAAGCAATATGATTTCCACGCAGAGCAAGCGCCAGTATTGTAGTCTCCGTCAGTTTGGATATGAGCATGGAGCTCCTTGAGATAGACCTCGTCTAGTATTTGGATAAACACCGGATCCTGAGACCACAGGTCTGACCCAAAGGACTGAGAAATATCGCTCATAGTTACCAAGCTCTGTCGGAGGCAATATATCAAAATCTATGTAATTGTCAGAATGAGTGCATCTTTGGGGTGGCGAGAAAACCGTACCCCGCCATGTATATTGAAGAGATTATTCAACACCCAAGATAGATCAAACACTTGAGAGTTTCTGAGCCCGCCGTGGGTCTCTACCTGTTTCAGAAATTGAAACACGTCTGAAGACGTGATGAACTTCAAGATGGGGTTAAGCAACCCGGAGATAGGGGACCTGTTCTTGCTCAGGCTAGTGAATAACGACTTGTCGTCGTCTTCCTCGTGAGGCAATGGCTTTCTATCAGACTGCGACGATGCCAGGGCTTCAGCGCCCGCTGCAACCACCCATAGTCAGTCAGTCGTCTAAAGACAGACGATGTAGCATAAAGGTTTTCCGCACTGATCTCTGACAACCCCATTCTCACAAGCGTTATCGACAAGGAGTTAGTCGCGTCACCGGGGGTGGTTTCTTTCGCGTCGTCGCATTCGCCCGGGCTTGCAACACTTGCCCCGTGCAGTTCCGCACGCGGGATGGTCTTCTCAAGTCGATACAAACGGCCATCCATATTGACCTGCTCCCGCTCATCTTCAAGGTGGCGCGACTTGCTCGGCGTAGCTATAAAAAACAGAGACGCATGCGGCGCAGACGTACCGGCAATATGAGAAATGGACGGACAAGGGAAGGAGGAGGCGGTCCATCGCACCAGATCTGCCTTCCGAAGCACCATCCAACAGCGGCGCCTTCGAATGGGTCGAATGGTCATTCCTTCCGTGGACTTGTGGGCTAGTGGCGAGTCTAGTGGTGGAGAGGGAATCGGTGGTGCTCTTAGCCGTCGACTCTGCACCTCCCATCCTGGGGGCATCGAGACTGTTCTCATCGTCCTCGTCTTCGTCGTCACCATCACCAGATCCAAGGGCTTGATGCATACGCATTAATTTTGCCTTCGTCTTCCGGCGTGGGGGTACGATCACGGAATCGGTGAAAGCAGTAGATGAGGTGGCACTGGGTGAGCACGGACGACTGCCCAAGTCCCCTGAGACGTGCGTGGCTGACTGAAGGCCTGCGTCTGACACGGGCGTGATGGCCAATCCACGGGTGAGGTGTCCAGTTGTTGGAGTTCGTGCGACCAGTGAAGAGTCAGTCCTCAAACCTCAGGACGATACAAGATAAGGTCAAGAGATACGAACCCTTGAAAGTGATGTCCCTGGGCCAGTTATTTATATCCACAAGCTTCGGGGGAATAGTACGATGAGAAATAAGCTCCTTTCCCTCCTGTGATTGGTTCATCAGCTGGCCTGGCTGGTGAGTGTAACCAACAGTCGCCAGTGACGGTTGTGGTGGGATTAAACATGTCTCTCCAGTGTGGTGAGGCTGAGCACTGCCACCCTCAAGCAGTTCAGACCAACCCCATTCATATAGCTCCTCGGAAAACATCGCGACTGATATAGTTTCTGTACGATCCCTCGAACTGTCTTCGTTGGTTGACAGGAACTCTTTCGTGCGAGCATCTTCAAAATGAGAATTGGGGAAACTGCGATACGTGTAGTTACTCACCACATCTAATTTGGTGTGTGTCAGGCTGGGACTTTCGGAGGCAAGCCATCACTGTATCTGGTTCAATGGTTTCCTGTTACAGCGAAGATCAGGACGCAAACCCGACAGATAAAAGTCCACCCACTTTACTATCACAACATTCCGCAATTCGCGCCAAGTCGTCATCGTGGACGAGGACCATACTGCAGTCAGGCTCCCGCTGCGTACCAAGTTAGGACGAGTCATCTACGATGTTTGAGAGCAGAACTCCGCGCACCCCAATAATATAGTCGAGCAACATGTGAAGGGGATCCCGATACTTTAGAATCTCAGATGAAGTTCGTGTTGCGGAAGCGGCAGTCGGGCCACATGGCCACCACATAGAATAGAGCGCACGTCGCGCTAGCGTTTGACATGGACAGCACATATGGACGATTTTAGTATATACCCTCAATTTTGCTTCCGTGTAGTACCCTATTTCGTACACCCAGTTTACTTTACATTTATACTTTGGTAGTTACACTGCGGCTCCCTCAGTGTGTGCAATTCCGTGCCCAACTGAGTGTCGTGTCCGCACAGGTAAATACATCCCCCACAGTGTGTGCAATTCCGTGCCCAACTGAGTGTCGTGTCCGCACAGACAGTCCGCCCCTGGCTCACACTCCTTTGCGCTCGCGCTCGTTTGCTGCCCTTTCAACCACTCGTTGATTGCTACAGTTCGGTCGTGTCGAAATGGGAACCTTACCTTCGAAGACGCGGGTATTGACGTGAGTCCCTTGTCAGGCTCATCGCCGTCGCGACTGCCATCCGGACTCGGGTTGGGCCCAGCCGCACCTTTGAGCTGCCTTGGGAATATGCCAAGAATGCGAACGACACGGAACCCTCGGATAAATACACATTGGTCCACCCGTAAGTTCTGACGAGGGGAAGGTCGTTCGGATGTTCTCTCAGAAATCCAGAAATGGTTATTTTCTGTAGACTCATACCTTCCCTTCGGGGCCCCAGTTGCACACGGCTCCTTGGGTGTTCCCGGGTGCGAATTGCCAGTCTATGCCAACGTCACGGCCCTCAACCACTTTAACACCAAATGATGCCTGTGCAAAGGTCTGGCCCTCCAAGAAAGTAACATTTGCCCATGACCTCGTGCAATCGCACCCGGTAACGAGAATAATTTCCTCCATTTGGTCTATTCCAAGTCCAAGTCCTCGAGCGAAGGCGAACCAGCGATCAATATGTTTGAGCATCCATTTACCGAAATCTCCTCGAGCGCGAGTGTCGTGACATTTATATTCCACTGGAAGGGATAAGACTGCGCCCCCATACCTCCTCCGGCATGAAAACGAGGCCTGAACAAAGTCATCCGGCCTGTGGAATATCAGTGAAGAGAAATCGAAACCGCGAACTGTATTCACCCCGAGGCAAGATACTCTGATACTGCAGGCACAACGTTGACTCCGGCCGAGCAGTATTGGTTAGGTTTGAGGGTTCCCATGAAAACATGATTAGGGACATTAGGAACAAGGGGTTCATGGTACTCGGGTAGACGGATCTCTTTATGGGTCGGGTCATCTGCAGGAAGCAATGCATTGAAGAGACGGAAGAATCTGCCTTCACGCACATAACCAACGTCGCCGACCTTCACGGGGCCATACTCTCCCTCTGGAGCTGGATTCCATAGGGCATGTCCGAAAGCAGGATGTGTAATCGAAAGCTGGTCACGATAGATATCGTAATGGGCCATCGGGGGTCGTGAGTTTCAGAGACAAAGCCTGGGAGCTTCTCAAATCTGGTAAGAGGCCATATAAATAGCGACAACACAGCCTCCGGAATACAGATAAACAGAATACACCCATTGGGTTTCCAGTCACAGTGGCAGTAGAATGGTGTTTGTTGGGCAGAACTTCAAGTTATTGCCGCATTTGCCAGTGAACCGCAACGCCCTGGCAACACATGGCATCGGCCCGGGGTAGCCACGATCCGGTGTGTGCCTGTCTAACGTACTAACTTATGTAGTGTCTTTTATTTGGCACACAAAAGTAATGAACAACCAACTCATGATTGGCTCTGATGAAATGACAAGTACAACTCTGCCATATGTGGTGGTCTGCCCTCTCTGTAGCCCCTTGATAATGGGCTCATGATGCATAACAAGGAGGGGAGAAAACAGGCGCGCGACATGCCGAGATTACCCACTGGCAGCGGCATGATTACACCGGTAACCATTGATACCCAAGTGTAAAAGCACCGAGTGAGGGTCTACCCTAAAACACCATCAATTCGAGATCACATCATGTTGTGTATTCGGGTCTCATCATACAGTAATGAGTGTTCGTAAATTACAAGTTCGGCTGTTGCCGGGAGCGGACACGCGAACAGAGTCTGAAGACTCTGAACGCCGTTTACACGGCGCTGACAAGTCGCTAACACCAATCCAGTGGGTCAATACAGTAATCTGGAGTTCGTCTACCTGTTACCCCCACAACAATCATCTGGCCTACCATGAGTCATGCCTCCCGCCCTTCTCACCGTCAAATCCCCTTCCCTCTTTTCCTTTTTTCCCTTGTCAGACGGCCATGAAATGCGAATCCGGGATCTCTCCCTACCTCCGAGAAGACCATGAACAGCGATTCTTCCAGGTCATATTTTCTATATTTCCCGGAAGCTAAACGAGGAGGATGTTGAGAACTGGAGGGGACGTGCCGAGCATCCTGGTCGTCATATGCCCCGATCGCTCTGCGTTTAATAGCCCTTGCTTTCAGACTTCTTTCTTCTTCTACAGTGGTCATTTTATGCCCACCAGCAACCATAATCCACAGCCTGACCTAATGTCATTCCCCAGTCCCTCGCACAGATATCTCTAAGACTATATCATTAAACACTACTACAGGAACTCCGAGTCTATCACAGCCCGAGATTTCCTCATGCCTGTTGCTTCCGCCTCGTTCGTGAACTCTGGTTAGTTTCTCAGCAGTCTCATTCCTCCTCATGTCACCCCTCTGCGTCGGCGGATTTGCCAGTATTCTCAACACACTTGACGGAACTATGCACCCAGACCCACGCACAAACTAGAGAATGCCCCTCGTGGGCCGCACAGCGCATACGACTTCTGCATCTCGGCGCTGGTCGAATTCTTGCTCGTCGTCCTTATCTCAAGCTCTTCTTTGATGGACTCGCCCTAAATCATCGCCCTTGCACTGGCGTATTGCCCTTACATTGCGCCCTGCTTTGGTTCTGTGCCAAGTAATTCTGCTATCATCGCCCAGTTGCCGACCACGGGGCAAAAATTTCCACGATCGAGGGCAATTGTTAACACGACCTTGTTCATGTCCCAAACCCAGTGGTACAGTAGAGTTCGCTTCTTCATCCATCTTGCAAAGCGGCAGGCCAAAATTTCCATAACCAGTAATGACATATGATATACAATTTCGTGATTGGTAACATGCAAGACTCATCATTCATCGGCTTATCCCAGATCCCCAGAAAGGGAGAGTCGTCAAGCAAATCAGGGTGAAATGATATTACAATGGTTGTGTTGTTTCGTTCGTCAAGGTCGCCAACGCTACACGTACAGAATTTCTTGCTTTCGCCCAGGCGGATGACAGTGTGCTGAGCTGTCGAAGGGTGATTTCACACGAGTGCGCATCGTCTGGAGGGTCATCTGTGACTGTGACCCAGGACGACAGATCGTTGAGCAGAGCGTTCAGGCCAATGATCGCCTTCTGTTCTAATGACACGGCCCGTTTGTATGCAAGTTTGAACTTTCGTGAGCCTGGATAATAACAGCGCCCTCAGACGTCAGTGAGAACCGTCACAAGGCGTTTGTACGAGGACAGACCATCAACAATGACAGCACCTTTCGCCGAAACGACTGTCGTCTTGAATCTAAGCCCCAAAATGCGATCGCGCAGATCTTGTGAGCCCTCCAGGTGAGGGTATGTAGGCCAAGAACTATGGAGAGAGCAGAAAGTAGTCACGATCTCGCCGTACTCTGCACAGCGCCGTAGGAAAGAAAGACACTGGCCACAGTCTCCTGAAAATGCGAGATCAACTTGCAGGACGAGGGGTAGGCCGGAGTACGAAACATGTTCAAATGTTGCGCTCGAGCGGATACGCTTCAGAGCTTCGGAAAGGAAGCCCATCGCCGATGATAAAGAGGAGGCTATCGACCCGATGTCTGCCGTGGCTCCCTGCATACGGTCAACTTAAAGGGACGCCAAAGTGGAAACCGAAATGAACAAACTGCAGAAGCGCACGGCCTATTGCATAGTAGCGTTCGGACGTCACTAGGTTGCACAGTCTTTACAAGGTATTTTGATCAGTTTAGGAATATATATCGCAGGTACGAAGCCATACCTTCCAACATCGAATGGTTTGCTTGAGGCCTGCGTGGACGTTTTTCCAATGCTGGATCTCCTCCAGATCAACACGACCCATATCAAAGGCTTGACGAGCGTGGTATATCTCCTTTGTCCAGAATTTGTCTAATTCTTTGAAGTAGTGGTGAACCTGATTCAGCGTTGCGTCCACCTCATTGAATAGGTCAAAGTCAACTGGAAGTGGTTGTGACAGTGCTTGAAAATCAACGATCTCAGTATTTTTACCTGAGCAGGTGAGAAAGGTTGCCTTGCCTTTTGCGCGAAGATCCTTCAAAATCGTAACTGTTCCAGACTTGTACGACCTTCGCAGATCCACGACCTGTCGACGTAACGTCTTTGCCATATCAGAGCGCTTCTTCAACACAGCCAAGAAGGAGCTCTGTCTTTGAATCTCGGCGGTGACCTCGAGTAGATATCGACCAGAAAATTCTTCGCTCAATCGCAAAAACTCGATGCAGCGCACTTGTAGCTTCTTGAACGTTGCGCGCAACGTTACTACTCGTCTTGATAGCTGAGATCGGTATTCTACAGGAGCGGAGGGCACAAGTTCGTGCAGGCGGTCAATGAGTCGCGACAACTCGTGCATATTTTTGAGCCAGGAAGTCAGCCTCGAGTCCAGTTTATCCGGGGGTGTCAAAATGCGAAAAGGGGCTCGTGATGATGTGGAGACATGGTCCTGAGTCGGGAAAAGTGATGGGTTGACCGTGCTAACATGTTGCCGTTCATCAGGAAGTAACGAGACAGGCAGTGAAGTGAGGACATGTCCCTCGGTGGGGGTGGGTGGTGTATTGATTGCGTCAACGCATGGCTGGTCGTCCGTGATTTGTTCGTATGGGTGATGAGATTCCCCCGGAAAATCTGTTCGGGGACTAGAGGGAATATCAATCTCACCATCAGTTATAACTCTGAGACTTTGCATCGGTGGGTTCATATCCTGAGGAGGATAGGTTTGGTTGAAGTTGGACAGGGATGGCGGCGCAGTATTTGCTCTCCTGAGCGCAGACCACCGTGTCGAAACGCGTATTTCCACGTCCTTCGCTATGCTGAGCTCGCGCAGGCACGGCAGCGAACGATCAGTGCTTTGGAGAGTGCTCGCAAAAAACGTTGCGCTCCTACGGCTGGCCCCGTGGACCATCACCGCATAGAGACTACGTGACTTCTGTTGGAACTGATGTGAATAAGAGTTGATAGAGGAGTATCTGGCGGCCGGGACGGCTGATGATACGATGCGGATTCGCTGGGGATGGACCAGTTGGTTTTGCGTTTGGATGGAGGAGGATGGACGGAATTGGGTATACCAGGAGGCGCATAATGGTCGGTGGGTGGGTAGGTGGATAGGAAGGAAAGAGGCAGTTAGGCGAGGAGTGATGCCAGTGGAGCGTAGAAGAGTGAGGATAGAGAAACCAGGAACCAATCCATGAGGGCTGCGGCTAGATGAATCACGATAAAGGAAGTTTCTGTAGTAAGTATAGTCGGAAACAAGGGGGTGTGGGTGTGCGATTTGTGCGAGTAAAGAGTGTGGTCGTTATCTGACCACACTCGGCCTGAGGTGGTTCGATATAAAGGAACCGATACAGAGAGAAGAGGCGGTGTGGATTCAGTTGAAGCTCAAGACCACACCAAGGTGGTTAGTGTAAGAGATACACTGCCAAGCGATATGGCAGGGGCGGGGGACGAAAGAGTCGTACAGTATACGTATTCTGTGTGCGCACGAGAGGGTGAGTGCGCGTCCACGTGTACTGGTCCATCGTGCGTCCTCTTATATTTTTTACCTACGGGCCGAGAGCTGGGAGACGTTATCGGCTCATGCTCATATTCACTCAGTACTCTGTTGCCGGACGACCACGCCCAGTTCGAGAGCGTATCATAACACTACCTGCATGGGTTGGCGACTCATTGCCAACTCGACCGACCCCAACTCACTTCTTCGTATCCTGCAACGGTGTTAGTTAATGGAAGTTCTTACAGTACGTGCTATTTTCCTTTGATGCGACGCCCGTTCATCCCGTTTGGAAGGTCCGCTGTGTCCCCGCACGCCCCCATACCGAAATTGACCCTACCTCCAACCTCATCTCCTTCCCGACCCAGTTCAAACCTGATACAAGGCTCTTGCCAGAGTTACATCCAATTCGGGCGGCCCACTATCGGTCGCATGTTTATCACCATCGACATATCAGCCCGCTATGCACATGCCAGGATCACTGAGCGACCCCGCACCCAAGATCATCACGGATCCCACCCACCCCAACGCCTCTCCACCACAACACAACATGGCCATGGGTTTCCCAACCCGACGACAACACTGATGGAAGCGAGTTAGGAGCGACGCCTGGTGCAATGTGCAGAGGTACTACAGTAGTACGTGGTGCCAGCTCACACAAACTCAACAACCTGCAGCCCTTGACCGGTGATCTAATCCGCTCTGTGCTATACTGGTCAAGCAGCCGTAAGCACATTCCCAGGAAAAGGCCAGTTATATACGACGCCCCACTAGACGTCCATGGGGACGTGTAGCGAGTATCTGCAATGGTCTCAGGGCCCCCACACTACCGCACGACCTCATCGCCGGCACAGTTGTCGGCACTATGTCTGAATAGAGAACACACCACCTTATCGCACTATCGCGGCTGGAGCTCGCGACTGGCTGTGACTGCGCGAACATTAACTCTCTATTGTCATGCCGTCTACCAATAAACCCCAGATATACCGCACGTACGTCCTGACAGGAAGATAGTAGGGTAGCCGGCCCTCATAACCCCTATTAGAGACAGAGATGGCGATATTTGGGGGATGAGGGAGGGGCTACGGAAGCTGAATCTTGCAATCCTATGATACTCGCCAATATAACAAACTACGACGGATCATAGGAAACTCCATCAAGCATGTGAAAGTTCGCACCGTATTTCTCTCACGAGGCACGATGGTTCCGCTGCCGAACCGGGGTTTTGACCAAGTAGGAATTTGTAAACTGAGGGCCTTGGTCCCAGTGCCTCCGATAACGCCACGTTCTCATGTGTAGAAAACTTCGAACCGATTATGGCTTTCTATAACTTACTGCGGCGCGGTCAATGGTGACACGGAGACCGAGATTTCAACTTTGTGTTCACTGTGAGATCGTAGTCGCGTCGGTGAGCCGGTCGTTATGGCGACGATACTCAGCATCCTCGACAGCACCGTACTGCGAAAGACGTACTGAAGCCAACCCATTACGAACAACTAGCCACCAAGTCTCTGTGATCCCCACCGACTCCGTAGATCCAGCATCTCCCTAACTGGCCCATGGGAAGAGCAAGAATTTTCGAACGCACGGGGCTTGAGACTAGGAACGAACACCTGCAAGGGTGTCGGGGCTACAAGTGGACTCGTCTCAGAGTAAGCCTTTAAGAAAGGAAAACAAGGCGATGCAGGAACTCACTTTCGGGATGAACAGCCAATGAAACGCAGTCCGAATAGAGTAATAGCCCACCCGCAGAGCAACAGACTGACTGGAAAAACGACGCTCAAATCTCCTGTTGTAGATCTCAACGCATTGCAAAGAGTGTGATATTGTAAGCGAGACGAGGAATTCAAGAAGGGTGTCCACGACAAATTTGACGCGGTGTTCGGGGACAGCCGAACATTAGCCGAACACGTCCACAAAGTACCCTCGGCGATTGCGATCGAACAGCGCTGTTGAACGTCGAGCAGCTGTTATGCATGTCGCCATTTTTGGCTTCTGAGGGGTAAGACGGTTTACCGCCGGCGAAACACATCATATGGACACAATGTTGCCAGTGGGTTTCGACACCCAAATGCCAGTGATTGAACATACTCCGTCACGACGTAGTACAATACGACTACAGGCGCGTTCACTACAAAGGTTCGGCTCAATAAATCTCTAGTTACACAACATGGAAGGAGCTTGACCTATAAGACCTACGTATGTCGAGGAATAGATGAATAGAGGTTGTATCCGAGTCTCCATAGGCTCCCCAAACCAGAAGACAAAAAGGCATCCAGACTGAGCGTGGTTGAGTGGAATATGCACTATCACGAAAGTCATACAAGGTTCACCCAAGGCAAAAGTGTTTAGCCCGAGGATCTTCCTCTGTTCTAGTTCTAAAGACTAGGCCTGCTATGGTTCCCAATAATCTGAGACGCACACGCACTGCCACGCGGCGCCTGGTGGTATCCTCATAGTTCACTTTGAACCATAAAACCGAGGACACAGCCCAAAAGCTGTGTCCTAGGGCGCAGGCTGCAGATCGATTGTGGATCGAGAAGAGATTCTCATCTCAAGGGGGCCCCTGGCTATAGTTGTTTAGCATTACTCCTTTTGGGGGAAGGGAACTTGAACGAGGTGATGATGATTTTCTATTGACCGGGGCTCGTCATGTTGTATGGGGGTTTTCAATGTTGCAAATTTTTTTGTTGACTAAGGTTAAAGGAAATGTTATCCCCAGGAGAGACGGCGACATAGAGCCGAGGCGAAGTCGACTCGGAATGTCCCAGTCCTCTTATACTGGCCAGTAGTAGTCTATCAACCGCAGCAGATCATTGGGAATTCGTCACGCGTGTGAAATACACATCGTATTTCTCTCGCGAGTTACGATAGCTATGCCGCCTCCGCCGGGAAGTTTGACCAAGTAGTGGGCATTTGCAAAGTATTTGCAAACTGAGGGCCCTAGTCCCAGCTCCTCTGATAACACGCCACCTTCTCAGGTCTAAAATGCCCCGAAGTGAATAGGCCCTTCTATACTAGGCCACGGTCGGTAGAAAGTTATATAGAAAGGCTTTATTGGTCAGTAGTTGCTGTGTTCACCTTGACATTCTCCCGTGGCTGTGTTTTGCGAGCCTGTGAGGCCAAGACGCCGTGTAGATCTTGAGCTTGAGCGGCGGTAATCCCCGAGTTTTGACGCCCCACCCTCCTGACACCCCTGGTGCTGCCGCACGGAGACCGACACAACTCCAGCAGGTCATGACAGGCGGGACAAGAGAAGTACCTCATTAATTTGAGGCAAGGAACTGAGATTTCTTAATTTGGTCGAGTCGTTCCTCCCAGCAGACTCTCAGCAGTCATCTGACCTACTGCGAGTCCTCGTTTCCCACCCCCACCGAGCTGTCCAAATCCCCGTTGTTTTTCCCCAGACTATGTACTGCGATTCGACCACGCGATTTTCTCTGCAAGTGATGCACGCAGAAGTTGGATGAGGACGATGCAGAGAACGAGAAGGGAGGTGTTGAGGAGCATCCTCATTTTCGTATGCTTTGATCCTCTATTCAGCGAGCATAGTCCTTCGCTTACCAGCCTTTCTTTCAGACTGCTTGCTCCTCATCTACCCCCGAGAAACCAGCGTCTACTACAGTAGTACAGCCAAACCCAACCTCACTTCCCGGTCTCCCCTTGGACGGATACCCCATCAATTTCCTGTATCATCAAACCCAACAACGGGTACTTCACATCAGGAAAAACCTCAGTTGTTAAGCGAAGTTAAGCGGAGTTAAGCGATGATAATCTGAGTTGAGAGCCATCTAAATTATTCCCCCACAAAATAACGATGATAATTTGCTCTAAATGCCACCCATGCACGCCACTGTATTGCAAATAGCAGCCTCAGAAATGAGCACAAGCTGTGCTGCATACGTAACTTAACAACTTGAGCCCGCCTCCTCAATTCATGCATGCGTGTCCATGTGCACTTGTTTGACCATGTGTCCCTCCTTGCGCCTGACCAGCCGACGCATTCAGCTTCAGATCTCATCAAAGACAACAACGGCCCTGATAATGGCATGGCCACAGAGCAAAGGACAATGAGATGCGTTGTACGCAGGTGCGTGTTTACCCTCTCCTTGATACATAGATTTAGCTCAGCAATTAGTTGGTGATGTAGGAGCGGGATGTGGTATGTTCGCGGCTTTCCCAGCTTGATTTCAACTATACGCCACCTCCCGGATTTGACACGTGGAAGGTCAAGGGCCTCATTGTGTCGCTCCTTGTGCTCAAGCCCAAGAACCACGGGAAAAGCACGGCACTCGAGATCGCGGCAAGCTATCCAACGTCGTCGTGGAGGATGAACACATAAGCAAGGACCTGTGATGCTCATCCCGCTGAATAAGATCTGCGCGCACATTCAAGATTTCCGCCGAAGTGCGTCCCACTATCTACTCTAGGCTATTGACGATCATTTGCTAAACCCTACTTGCAGAAACTACAAAACGTGAAGCACATCGCCCCAGGCAAAGTGCGGCCTGCATTATCGCTCATCAGCTACCCAGATGAAGTGGCTGAAGCGATCGCATTTGTGTTCAACGACATGCTGATCTGCGACAACGCGGCTTCTGCCCAAGCCATCACGTTCGCTTGCAATGTTGGTGTGCGGAGTGTCATGCTCGATGGGGATGTGTCCGAGCCGAGGGGGACGATGTCCGGCGGTACAGCGCCAAGTGGGTCTGGCATGCTTGTGCGAGCGCAGGAGCTGCGTGCTGTGGAGGAGCGTGTCGAAGATGCGCGGAGGACGCTTGAGGCGCTTGGGTGGGTGCGGTGCTGCTTAATATTCATGCTTTGTGCCACATTCAGTGCAACATGAACATTTTGACCTCACACCCACGAGTCGTCTTGTTGTCCTAATTTCAACGCTCTAACATACATGGTCTTCATCCAGTAACTTAGCACCCTGTTGGGCAACATTGGGTGTTCAGGGAGGTACATAAATATTGTACAAAAAAGTACAGAAAAACCTGTGACAACAATGGACTTGCATTCCGGATGAACAATCGTGAATCCATACCACGTTGAGCTGGGTTTGCCACAAGTTGGCTGCGATCAATGACGGCAACCACAGCTCATCGCATGTCAGAAGCCATGGCATCGGTTTGAAATTCTCCATACACTCCTCCAGTGAGGCCAGATGACAGGTATTTATGCAACAATAAGGACAAGTATGCTACAAATGAGTGTAAGTAGTAATGAAGACAAAGATAGAATCATAGAAATGAGCATTTTAACTTATCGAGGGTGCAAGCCCAGGCATGAGGTCAAAGAGTGGTCAAAGCATGGATGGTGTTTGTGCTTGGACCATTGGCTAGGTAAGAAAAGGAAGTAGAAAGGAGTGCATTGGCCATTGAAAAGGGGAACAGGCGGCATGTTTAGCAATGTGGATGTTAAGGTCCAAGGGCCTTAAGGTGTGACGTGCACAGGGGATCTGGCGACGCAGATAGTCACAAGGGGCTGACACCCTTAGTGATAATGGTAGTGCCCTGAAGAGGAGTCCCAAGACGAATGTCTTGGAGGGAAGAGAGTATTGGGAGGGAGAGTCTCAAAGGACTTTGAGACAATCCAAAGAGAAAAGAGGTAGGCAAGAATGAAGGCACACAACTGAGCTGGTGAAAGCAACAACACTTGGATAGAAAACCAAGTCAGGCTTAAGGCCTCTCTCTACGATACAAGCGGACTTATATACTACTGAGGCAGCTACCTGACTAAGCGTTCTAAGGAGGCGAACAATGGGTCTGGAGAACAATAAGGTCAAGAACAATAAGGCGGGAACAATGGGAAATGTGAACAATAGGTGGTCAAGACAATAGAACAATGAGCCGGTCAGAACAATAAGGCGGTCATGTGATAGAAAGGTCAAGTGACTGGTCAGGTGATCGACCATGTGACATACGTCACGTGAGAAGGTAAGGTGATGTTCAAGGTCACGTGACTGGAAAAGAAGTGAGGTAAAAGAAAATAAAATGGGGGCAGAACTGGATCGTAACAGTGGACCAGCTGGCAGACATGTGTGCTAGTGATGTGCACAGGTAGGGGTAACCCATATGGGTTTCTACCAGGGGTATAATGGGTATGGGTCAGGGTACAATTCTTTGTACCCTCCAAAAACCCATACCCTCAGCCATGGGTCACGGGTTTTTCTCAAGGGTATAGTGGGTATATTTTTCTGCTATCTGTAAGCTTTAAAATAAGCCCAAGATCATAAAAATTGGTTAAGAATTGGATAAGTTATGATAGTATGAACATAATTCTTAGAAACCCTTCAAAAACCTGCAGGGGTATGGGTTTTTGTGGGTAGGGGTACAATATTTGTATACCCTTCAAAAACCCACACCCATGGCCACAGGTATGGGTTTTTGTGGGTAGGGGTAGGGGTATGCTCAAAAAAACCCATGGGTTACCCCTGCATATCACTACCTGGAAGTTCTATGGAAGTCTTCTGTGACTTGTAGGGAAAGGTAGTTGTGCGGGAACAAGAGAATAGACTGGGAATTGAAGGGAGTGACCCTATATATGCACATATTAATTATTAAGAGGGTATATGTGGTAAAAAAAAAAAAGCACTTACAATGCTTTAATCTCACTTCAAAGTAGTCAACTGTATGTGCTGGATGGATGAGGCATTACAAGATGGAGATGGTCCAAAATGGAAAGGGGAGGTGATAGAGGGTGGAAGCAAAGAGATGATGGGGAGGAGGAAAGTGACACATAGTGGCTTATAATGATCTGCCAGTGAGATATGACACAATATGTCTTCAAGAAAAAAAAAAAAATTTGAGATGGCCCTGATAACATGGCCAGCATTCATCAGCCTGGCAAATTGATTGTTGCCTGTTGAGCAGTATGGACCTGTGCTGACCAGAATCTGATCAATGCTCTGGTCAGTTTCCCTCAGGCCAATCAAGTGTTGACCATTCTCTGGTTGGTTTCCCTTGGACTAGTCAAGCATTGACCATGCACTGGTCAGTTTCCCTCAGACTGACTGACATATGTAATGCTGACTTTAACTGATCATTTTATGATCAATCCCTTATCAACCTGACGGTGTTTGATCGGCTGTTGATCACATGTCATCAGTCTGAGGAGCCTGATCATTCTTTGACTTTTTTGCTGACGTGTTTGTTTCAGTATCCACCTAGAGTAACTTGAATTTCACCAATGCTGGATCCAGAAAGCACTCGCGGTAATGGTGGTCTCGTCCTCTTCGCGTGTCCTCCTCCGGCCCGGTCTGTCTATCCATTCGCTTCGACCGAAGTCAACCTGCCCCTCGCCTTAGGCTGGTTTCCCTCTCTTTTGTTCTCGTCATACCATGTCCACCCTCTTCGGTCGGTCGCATGTCAAAATCTGGCGATATTCCCACTTTGATGCCCCGCCTCATGTCACCATGCGGCCTCTCCCCTCGTTCGTGGTTCCGCACGCCTGCTCTGGTAGCCTTACCCTTGATTTCGTCTCACCT
>Ga0307512_10001150_pt1 | contig 38492 bp, 39 predicted proteins | sample 14_EM_MG_FD_200267 | JGI IMG/M metagenome (GOLD analysis project Ga0307512, IMG submission 200267) | Populus trichocarpa ectomycorrhiza microbial communities from riparian zone in the Pacific Northwest, United States - 14_EM | ecosystem: Host-associated > Plants > Roots > Unclassified | place...
GGCGTGCCCCCCAGCCCACCCCCAATCTCAAGCGGTCGCTCGTCATCACTGGTACACGCCGTCACGTACCCGGTCAGGCCGGGCCCCTCGTCGTCAGTACTATCAGCAGCCGCCTCCTCACCCGCCGGGACATCCTCAAGAATCTGGTTCAGCCACATCGCACACTTCTCGATTTCCCGTCTCGCCTGGGGGAAGATACTCGACATCTGCAGGAACCCGTGGGAGATGCCCTGGATCAGACTGACCTCCACTGCGTCGTCGTCGGTGGTGTGTAGTCCCAGTTCGCGGCGGTGGAGACGGACGGCTTGTTTTGCGGCGCGGATGCGGCCGGCAAAGATTACGGTGTCGTCGACGAGGGGGTCTCGCTCGCCGGTAAGGAAGTAGACGGGCGGGAAGCGTGCCAGGAGGGAGTCTGGCGCGACTATGGGGGAGAGGAAGAAGTCGGTTTGGAAGTCGGGGCGGTTGTGGGGGCCGATGTAGAGGATTACCATGGCGCGCATCATCTCGGGGGTGAGGACGCGGTCGTTGAAGTAGGATAGGCGGGAGGACATTGCCAGGCGGGTTGTATACTCCTGGGACTCTGCGGACTCTGTGCTGGGCTTTGTGATACCGTTGGGTTTAGTGGGCGAGGTGCGGTGCGGGGATGGGTGCCGGCTTGTGCCTGAGGTTTTTTCGTAGTATTCGCTCTTTTTGCGGACGACTTCGCGGTTGGTGTCCAGTGTCTCCCGTTGGCGGATTAGCTTCATTTGCTCTTCTGACATCCAGGAGGACATGTTGAGGTCCAAGCTGGGGTATATGAGGACCACTCCGTCTGGAAGTGGGAGGCCTTTCCAGCCAGCCTCCATCAAGTGTCCAGTCGACGATGTTGATGTCGAGTTGAGAATCATCAGCGTGACCCCGGCCGCATAGTTTCCCCCTGCGGAATCACCTGTCAAGGCGATCTTTGGCAGGGCATCCCCAGACAAGCCAACGCATCGGCCACGGGTGCAGACAATTGAGTGATAGACGTCGTAGCATTCATTTAAAGAATATGGATAAGGATACTCGGGGGCCTTTTTATATTCTATAGCAATAACTGGCACGCCACAGATTCGTGCCCAAGCAAAGAGTTTATCATCATGGTGGCGAGGCGACATTGCAACGTACCCTCCCCCCGGAAAGTCAAGAATTATCTTGGTGCAGGAAAGAAGCTGCTCTCGAGTTCCTTCATAATACACCCAAGCATCTACTGGGACTTTGTACACGGACTCCTTCGGACGAGGAATACGCAATGGTCGAGGTGTAAATTTATTAGCATTCGTATGCAGAAGGCCCGACAAGAACTTGAGATAGGGAGTCGTCGATTTCTCCCAAGAGACCCGGAGGTGGTCTACAGTGATATTGGCTCGTACTCGCCGGACCTAACAGCATCAGCATCCGGAATTGCCCGTCAGCAGGTGTGTGTGCCCCTCTGTTACCTTCTCAGCCGCTCTATCAGCCGCCAACAGATAGTAAACACTGAATGCCATACTTGCAGCATCCCTCAACCACTTCCTCCGAATCCTCATTGCTGTCCAAAACCCGGCATCCAAAGCTGTCAAAACCCATGTTGCGCGGTAGTAACTCCTGGTGTACAAATTTGCCAACGGCTCCGGAGACTCGAGGTTGAGCAGCTTTGAGAAATTGCGGGCGACATATAGGTACAGCAGCGTAAGAGTCACTGTCTGGAATGCCGTGAGACGTTTTGAAAATTTTTTAGAGACTCGGCGGAGTAGTGGTATCGGCGGACCGTGCGGGTTTCCTCGGACAAAGTATGTAAACCTTTAGAACTTCAGCTGTATTCTATTTACCAACGGAGCGAGATACACACCACAGCAGGAGGACGACGAAGATTTTAGCGCGCTCCTGGCGAAACAGAGGGTAAGAACGAGACATGTCGAATGCAAACGGGAAAGCAATTTGGAACGCGTTCAACGGATATGTACATGTAAATATCTGGGGCTCAGGGACCGGGATCGAACATTGAGGGGAATAGACGGCAGTCAAAGTGAGACTGCTCGCCGACTTTAATTGGGGGGGGTTTGGGGAAGGGCATCATCAGCATTGTCAACTTCCATGCTGCGTTTCGTGCGGCGTATCGTGTTGGCGCATGTCTCTTTATGGGTAGCGGAGTTGACTGCGGCGCAAGTACGAGCATGTGAAGACCACTTCTGCGACACCATCGACTAAGAGCTAAGGCGAACACGTGCGTGGCTATCACATGCGCTCTCTTGCTTTGGACCCTTGAATGCGGATCTGTGCAACGCGTCATCAGCACGTCCGACGGCCGGGAAGGAGCCGAAGTGGGGATCCCATGCAAATACCCGTCTTCCGTTCTCCTCGTCCACCTGACATCACTCACCAAGAACCAACGATATTTATTTTGCCTCAGTGCAAAGTCTGGCACGTTAGTAAAAGCTCATCTGCCCCAGTCATACGCTATCACCAACGGAGTCCCGAAAGTGTCCGGCATATCTTATTCCGCGGTCTCACATCTCTCCGGTCCCATGTCCCTTGTAGGACGCTAGGCCGCGCTGCAAGAGAGAATTGACTCGGTAGCAAGGCACAGAATTAACGTGTGCAAGCCACCGTCGCTCATGGCCCAGTCACTTCGCCACAGGTTTAGTTCTGTGCCTTATATCCGGGTGGGTGCAGCATGTGTACACATACCGACAATACAAGGGAACTCTGCCCCGAGAAGGGTATTCTCGGGAATGCAGCTGCGCGCAAAACTCAATCCATCCACCCCACTATGAAGATCCGTCACAGAAAGTCCAGCCTCTCGGCTCAGCGTTCGTACGACAAGATTGTACGTGAGGCCTACGTTGGTGTAGCGAACACCAATTGAAAACCACGATGTCGAGGACTCTGGTAAAAAGTTCAAGCCCACCATCAAGACTCAGATAGTCAAAATTCATACTGAAAATCCCAGCTAGACCAATGCTACGGGGGCGGTTTTTTGGATGTAGTAATAGCTCGGTATTCTTGTGGATAAATATTCTGTCTTGTGATTGTCTTTTGCGCTTTCTATCCGTCTACACCGACGCAGGAAGAAGCTCCCAAGGGTAAAGGGAAGCGAAAACATGGCGATGACGACGATGTTGGGGGCTCTGGTAATAGGTTCAAGCCCACCGAGGAGTCTGATGACGGATTTTAGGTAAATCTGGGTGGATTTGGTTTGTGAGGGGGAGTGAAAGCATTTTCATGTGCTTCTGAGTATACGACGCCAGCTACACAAGATTTACGATCCTCGGACCCACACTTTTACTTCAGGTTGCATAACAAGCAGATGTCTAACATTTGGTTGCCTATAATTGGAGAGGGGTGGTATCATCAATGCCATTGATATGACAATCTTTCGTTCTGGGAGACACAGGAAGTGTATCTACCATACGCTCCTGAACAGACACTCCGTAGGGCACTGTTTCGTGGAGTGTTGGGAAGGCCTTCTCATCAGATATCTTCTTCTGGTTTGGAGGCAATGGGTATTCCTAACCCCCAACGTTACTTTCAAATTGGAACATGAAAAGAGTTCACAAATGTCTTCGTTATGATCGTGATCTTGTACGTACCTATACGAATATTTGTGAAGCAATACAATTCATGAATTCATGATCAGCATCTAAATGCCATAGCGCGTACCAACTACTGTCCTAGCAACTGTATCAGCAGTCAGCATCGAAGTCTTTATTCTAACCTCGTTCCACCCATCAAACCCAAACCTCAGTTCGCCAATCCCATCATTTCCATCTATCATATATACAATCCCCCCCCCCTCTACATCCGTCCACAGACAACATAAACCCTTTCCCACGACACTGCTTCTAAATGTTCCAACTGTCTAAACGCCTCCCAAATCCTTGCCATCTCACTCTCAGCAACTTTAATCTGCTCTCGTGTCCTTAAAAAATCCCCCGTCTCCATCAACGTGCGGAACCGTCCCTGGAGCTCCTCATGCCGGTCCGAGAGATTATACAGCTCCTGTCTCGCACCCAGCAATATCGCCTTGGGTTCGTGCACATCCCCTTCCTCGCTATACCCCCACCCACTCTCCTCTCCCAACGACGATGACGATGAAGATGACGATGGCGGAGGCGTGAACGCGTTGATAAACAGCTTTAGCCGTGTCTTGAGCGTGTGCTGTGCTATCCTAAGGTTCTGCAGAGCGCTGAGGAGAGAGGAGACGCCGGGGGTTGGGGGTACTTGTGGGCCGCCGCCGCGTTGGGAGGGTGGAGGGGAGGGCGCAGAGATGACGAGGGATGGCGGCCGGCTGCTGGGGAAGGCGAATTTGAGTTTTTCGCGGATGTTGATGAGGGCCGTGGCCATTTTGTGGAGGTTGAGGCTAGCGGTGGTGGTTTGGAGGAAGGAATTGGGGATGGGAGAATTGCGAGGCATTAATACTAGAGGATAGAACGAGTTGGAGTTGTAATGTGGGGGTTTTGCGGGATTTTGCGGGATTGGGTTTTTTTCTGGGGAAAATAGATGAGATGGGATGAGATGAGAAAGTATGATGATGGTTTGATCATCATGGTGTAGGCAAAGAGGAAAAATACTTCCAGAAACCTGTGGGAGTTTATGGGGGTTCATGATGGATGTTGTTGGTTCAAGTTGTAGGATAATATGAGAAAGAGCCGCAATAAAACAGCACAACAACGCAGGTGTACTTGGAAAATGAATCATTCAGGTGGTGATTTACTCGTACTTTAGAGCGAATGTACTTTCGGGATACTCTCACCGTCGATACCCAATCCACTTATCCAATCTACTTATTAGCACCTAGTTGAGTTAGAGTGAGCGGGAAGTCAAATCGTATACCCGAATCTCTTGATTGAAGGGCTACTGAGCATTTAGTAGTATTTGGTTGGTTTTGCTTCTCGAAAGCCATGGTTTACTCCTTTCCAGCCAATCAGCATCAGCTGTCGTTCAATCAACATTAAGCCATCCAAGGTTCAAAACTATATTCTAACTACTAGCGCCTTTGCCTTGCAATTAGCGCAACTGCAGGGTTGTCGATTGCGGCATTCAGGCAAGTGGACCGATCTCATAGCAGAGAGGGATTACGAGGAAGGAAGTGCGGAAGGAAGTGCGGAAGGAACTACTTTGTTTGCTCAGGTGAACATATAGTATATACGGTAGTGTAGTTTACACTTCTTCTAATGCTGGTTTACCTCTGTATCGAAGTTGATAACTGATGTTATGTCATGCTGAGTCCACCGTGCAGAAATCACGCAAAAAAAAAACGCCGCCCAGAATGCTATATGTACACATTATACAAGGTATCACTAACAAAACACTCTATCCAAAAACCCGACCCTCCTCCCCCCCTTAGCTGCCTCCGTCGGGATCCACGGCAAGCCTCTACTTTCAAATGCCCAAACGCTTGCATCCACATCCCTGATAACATCCCCAAACACCTCAGTCCTGCCCGCCACCCTGACCACCTCCACCACCATCTCCAAAAACTTCTCCTGATCCGGGGGGTACAGGGGTAGCGAGACCGCCCTATCGCCGACCATCCACCCGCCGTCACCGACCTGCCTCCACCTCGCTGCCAGGTACTGCGAAAGCGTGTCTTTACAATGTCTCCTCCCCGCTTCAAATCCTGATGGAGGTCGCTCGCTCATCGCCAGTATATCGAGGGGTCTCTGTGCTTCATCGTCTTGTCTACCTGTAACCATCTTCCGCGCATAAACTGCAAAGCGTATCAAAAAGTCGCTGCACTCCTTTGCGGTTTCTCTTAGCGTTTCATTGGCCTCGTCGTAGATCCATGCAAGCACTGGAATGGTGGCTGCTAGAACTTTTAGAAGAAGGGTGAGAGTGCCGAGAGTATGCGGCGTCGAGAAGGCGTCGTTGGTGGACATGGCACGGTTCGCAGCACGACGCATAGAGTCTAGGATTGTTGCTAGCATTGAGATAGTAGAGTTTGCGCAGGCGTAGGAAGTTGAGTCCATGTTGATCTTTAGGTTACTCACTACATTCCTGAGGGCTTTCAATACAGGCACACCAAAGACCCAGCCCGCAGGGTGCTCGAGCGCCGCCTCTATGTAGGCTGGGAAGACGGCATGGAGAAAATAAGCTCTCATTGTCGGTCGTCCGGTATCACCAGTCTCAAAGTCTTCGGAAAGCGCTGTTGAGAGCTGGCTGACGAGTTTCTCCTGCTCATTCCCTAGAGTTGCGCGTTCTCCTAGCGTTTGAAAGAATGCGTTAAGCTGTTTCTGAGTTCCTGGGAATGATAAGCCGAAAACATATTTCTTCAGTTGACCAACCACGTAGTTTGGATCCATTGCTGGTAGAGGGAATGCAGATGAATCGGTGAAGAACTTGTCAATCTCGACAATATCGGTGGAGTACTGGAGAAGAAATTCGACCACCCTATGGACGAAGTCTACATATGCTCCTGATATTGTTGATAATCGCAGAACCTGTTCGTTGGTAAATTTTTGAAATTCCATACGAAACGACGTGAGTTACCTCAAAGTTCTCCTTCATTGCCTTCATCATTGCTCTCAACATCTCTGCATACTCTTGCTTCAACGCAGCAGCTTCACGACCAGGTGCTGCTTTGTATGTTTCCCGCATCTTCTCTAGGACACCTGCGCAGCGTTAGCAAACGGCCCAATGTCGGTGATAGGAGTGCAACTCACTCGATATCAGTGGCAATCGTCTCATTCGGAACTCGAACTGCGAAATTTTAAACAACCCTGTAACCGAATCCCTCTCAAATGGGAGATTATCTAGGAGTGGATTCTCAGAGTCAACATCTAATAAAGTTGCAGTAAATTCGTTTTGAAACTTCAGCATCGACTCCCGTTCAACCAACGACCGCATCCAGAAGCCGAGAAACGTTGACCTGTTGCTCTGATAGATATCAACACCACAATAGATAATTTTCGGCAGAAAATAGGCCGTAAACTTTCGTGTCTGCGGTGTATCGCGCAGAGAAGACCATGATTCGCGACTATATTCAAGGTAGACATCCCAAGTCTTGATCCCATGTTTCACAAGAATCCCTGCAGTTGATGTCCATGTGTCAACAATCTTTACTAGCAATGTCTCCTCGGGTTGGATATCGGCGCCAAAGCAGTTCGAAAGCATGCGGTGGAGCGAATCATATGCAACGGACAAGAAATGCTAGGATTTTATTAGCGCTAATATGATGGAGGGTAAAAGAAAAATCTTACCTCCGCGGCTTGTTTCGTTTCGTCCTGCATAACAACCTCCTCAAAACCTGACCAATCCCCGTAATCTTGACTATCTTCATCAGTATTAATCACTGGAGGGATGTTGTTCTGAATATTGGCATCTAGAGGATTGCACGTCTTCAAGAACTGTTGTAGAAGGCTCAAAACTTCCAGGAGTAACTTATTCGAGAGCCGAGTATAGGAGTTTAAGATATTGGCAGTTGCCGCTAGGAGAATTTATTAGCTTCTGCTACAGAATATCATTTCTGTTAAGCTTACCAGGTGTCAAAAGTACTATGGCATTTGGGATATGCCCCGAAATCGAAGCCAACTCGAGACACAAAGACTTGACGAGGTCGTTAAGGAGAGCTTCCAATTGTCTTTGGTTCCGTCGGATATTCGCCTCGAGGTCTTGTTCTGATAAGTTGCTATCTTCCGTTTCTTGAGCAAGTCTGAACTGCTTCTCTGCTTCACTGCGCGCCAACTGATGCTGACCCAGCGTTTTCGTGGCAAGATCATCAAACCACAGCATCAGCGCTTTTAAGGGCAGAAGACTTTCTCCACTGTGTAACTGAAACCGAAGAAGATTCGTCCAAGCTCTGATGGCAACAGTGCATGCTTCGCGATGCGATGTTTCTGGGTCGACAAGCAGGCGAATTGCATCAAGAGGCGGTCTGCAATCGGGTGGTGCCGCCCAGTAAAGCGTCTCCAAGAGATAATGGTGATTTTTTAGTGAATCTAAGTGCTCTACTCTGAGATCTTCATCTTTTGGATACTGTCTGCGGTGATTCGGCATAAGTCGATATACCAAGCCACTAGTTTTGCGAGCAGTTGACGTGATTCTCATGCGCTTCAGTCCCACAACGATGATCTTCAGCAGAAGATGAAAGCATTGATCAGAATCGACAACTTCAATGACAGGGTTTTTGTCCAGATTGAGCAAGAAATCCGGAGATCCACGGTCGTGTTCATTGGAGAGGTTTGCCAAACCATTGCTACTAAAAAACTCAAAAAGCACAGGGATGATGGAATCCGGATTGGTCCAATACCATTTCGTAATCAAGTTATAACATCGTGCATAGATGATTCGGAGATAGTCGTTGATTGTCCCTGAATGGCCATTCTTGTTTATGTTGTATATCCTCAACGGTCTGCCGGCAAGTAACTTCACCATAGACCAGTTTTCCGCAACAGGATGATTGCCATCAACACGCTTGGTTAGCCCAAGATCGTCGAATTGATAGAGAGGCATTAGGGTAAACAGGGTGCGCCAGAGCTTTTCAAACGTCTTGACCTCGGCCGAGCTCTCTACTCTGTCGACATGCAGTTCATCATTGAGTATTGCCCAAAAGGAGGTACCCGTGAGACCAATACCATCGAGGGTATGGATCGCCAACACCCAGAGCTCAACAAGATAATGTTCAGAACCGATTCCTCGCTCGAACTGGATTCGTCGCCTCTGATCTTCATAACATGCCCGTATATGGTCTACTCCGACCCGAAGCAATCGGCTCAGTAGTTCCCGTCCAATCTTTCGAAGGATTTTGGGTAATTCAAGCTGTTCTTGAACATCGGGAGTTGCAGAAGAAAGACGAAAGATCTGGAACGCGACAACCAAACAAAAGGCATTTGCTTGAAGCACTAGACGGGTATTTGTCTTACGAATTGTTGTAGTATCCGACGGCCCAGAGACATTCAATGAAAGTCGAGAACAGCATCTTTCGATTGACTGTATAAACCGTTGGGCGAAGGATACTGCATCAAGGTGATCGTGAAATGACAATGTCTCGGCAATGTACTTGGTGACAAACCCATAAAACCCGTAAGCTTGGTATGCAAAGAGCTGTTCTTCCAGTCCCACGCTTGCTTCCTCATCAAAGCCATCCAATCGTTTCTCAGCAGCATCGCCGATCATTCCCATCACGGCTTCAAACTCAGTGGCTATTGAATCCTCGTATACACCCCAATAAAGTGGTTTTTCTTCAAAACGATACGATGCTCCTTGGTGAACGGCATGAACTCGAGGCCCCAGAGTGTTTAATGCTAGAGTAAAATTGCCCTTCCCTATGTATGTGTCTGCATTGAATATTGTTCCATCCTTGAGAGGCGAAGTATCAAAGCTCAATGAGTACTTTGAGCCAAATGGTAGTAAGCCTGAAAGACAGTCTCGTACAGCCTGTTCGTCCACAATGATTGGTTCGAACGGATCATCATCTAAAATGAGGTCTTGGGCGGGCGGCTGTCGCCGCTCGACAGTATCCGCATCGACCCGCTGAGGTATTTGTTTTTTGCGACGAATAGGCCTGCGAGAGACGCGATTAGAATCTGTAGTTGACAATGATGGCGGTGGAGGAGTAAAGGTGCGTGGCTGAACAGTCGGTCTTGGCAGTAGCTGATCGGGCCAAATAGCACTAGCAGCCTTGGGGGCTCGTTGCTGTAAACGTTGATGGCGCAAATTATGGATGACATTCTCAATGATCAGCGACGTAGGGTGTTGTCTGGAGGCACGTTGGGAACTAGCAATGTCTCGTTCAAACTGGGCTGGCTGGGGAGTATACGCAGGCCGGTGCATCATATAGCCGTCTCGCAAAGGAACAACCGCAAGCGGCCGTATCTGAGACTTGCGCGGACGGGCACTGCCATTCTTCCCCGATGAGGTCTGTCTTTGAAAATCATGATGGAGAAAGGAGGTTTGGCGAGGTCTTGGAGTAGACGACGCTGCCTTACGAAAAGCCGGGAGGCGTGTGGCCTTGCTACTTTCCAAATTGCCTAGGCGTTGTGTTGGCGGAAGGCTCGACTGAGAGGGTGCGATACAACTGTCTGCATTACCACGCCACGAATACTCCTCACATCTCCCAAAAGGCAAAGTTCCCTCCCTCCAATTCCGCAAAACATCTTGGACTTCCTGAGTATTGTTCACTGTGTCCAGGACAAATAGTTTTTGTGCAGGGCTCTGGCGTCCATAGTCTTTTCTCGTGACGGCATTTCGAGCTGCGACCTTCAAAAAGCTAGGCGGTGGTTTATCCCCGGATTTTTTGAGATGAGCGGCTGCATCTACAATACCAAGCTGGGGCCCAGAAGACCGTTTTAGTTTTCGCCTTCTAGAAGATGCATGCCCATAGTCGTAAGTACGCTCTGCACCACTTCCAGTATGCATTGAAGCCTTTGCACGTTTACGTTTAGCCTTGAGAGCATTCGGGCGTCGTCTCTCTTGCGCAGGAAGGCCATAATCGATCCGATTATCCTCTGGAATATCTCCATCATCCAGCAGATTGACCACGCGTCTTGGAGGCGCCGAGGAGGTTGGAGGTTTAGTCCGCTGTTTCGACTTCACTGGTGCTGATGCCGTTATAATTAGCTCATCACTGTCGTCGCTGTCATCGATATCTTGTGGAAATAAGTCCTGAACAGGCTCCCTGATTCTGGAGGATACTTTTGCTCTAGCGACACCAGGCCTTCGTTCCTCTGGCGGCGCAGTAGACTGTCGTCTCTGATGGTGTGTGTCCTCATCATCATTGGGCTTAGATTTCTCCGCAAATCTGATATAAGAAGCCGGCAAAACCCCCTTAGTCCCCCGCTTTTTGAAAAATTTCACAACCTTAGAAGGACCATCCGGTCTATTCTCTAAACTGGAATCTTCACTTTCAGTGGCATTCTTGCTCTCCGAACCGTCCGATACTGACCCTGCTCTTGAAATTCGACTTCCCAGCAAGCTCATTCGACGAGGAGATGATTCATTAGACGATACGGAAATTGCTCTCGGCCGGGATATCTTCGCCTGAATGGGGGAGCCTTGGTTTAACTTAGAATTCTGTAAGGGCTCCAAATCCGAATCGGAGGAATAATCCAGGAATGAACGAAACCCATCTCGTCTTCCTGGAGAGACCACACCTGCTGGAGTAGGTTGGAGCATGGTATTTGAGTTGCGGTGGCGAAGGGGCGTCCTCGATGGTGATGACAGTTGCGATTCAGGAAAGTCATAGACATTCCCCTCGCGCTGTGTCTGCACTGGAGAGAGAGAGGGTGCTCCTTGAAGAGCTACACCACCGGAACCTGAAGTTTTTGAATTGGAGGGATCTAAACCCTGCCTCCGAGGCTTCTCGGAAAATGTATGGGCCAATTTCCGCCGCTTGGAGCCGTCTTGGGATATGATTTTCTGACGCCGTTGTTCTACGCGGTAGACAGCATCCACAAAATCGTTGACATCACTGCGGGCTTTGTCTTTCCTCCTCGTGGATGACCCGCCCATACGACGCTGTGGCGATTGGCTATCTTTCTCCTGTGACAGGGCCTCATATTCTTTATCCCGGGAATCCTCTACAGCTGGACCCTGGGCCATCTGTTCCTGCATTTCCAGTATTCGAACTGGTTGCACACCTTTCGCCTTCATCTGCATTTTGTAGCGCGCATCCTCGAGTGCATATGGATGCAGCTGGATAGGCTTTCTGTTACGTAGGCTCCGTTCAAAAAAAGGAGAGGTCTCCTCAATCGCGGGCGTTCCCGGCACGGGTGAATTTGGCACCCGAGACCGAGTTACAACGACCTGAAATCCAACCGCAGGCCGTGGTTCAGACACCGGTGGATGAAGAGATGATGGAGGAGTCAGGGTTCGAACGGGTGACGACGGAACTGATGAAAGGGGTGAGGACATAGCTGATGAAACTTCGGGAATCTGTCGTTCATTTATATTGTCTCTAGCTCTTGCTGGAGTATAGCGCGTCCGTGGTTGCGGTTCTCCCGTAAGTGGGTCCGGAGAGTCGGAAATAGACCTGAAATTCTGCTCGTGGTTCACCACCTGCCGCCCGATATCCTACTGTACAGTTAGTGGCATTCAACAAGCCCTGAAGCCGGTTGTGGACCTGTAAACCAACTCCTCCGTCCTCGTCATCAGCTTCATCTCGTTGATTGCTGAGATCCACAACGGGTATATCCGCCGGCAGGACTGCCGTCATGTGTTCAATTGACAGTCTTTCTCTGACACTCTTCTGGGGTTGGGTGGCGACTCCGAGAGCTTTGTCGATATCCATAAATTCACCATCCGTAGCATTTAGTAGTTCCATCCCTGGCCCTTCCGTATCGCCTGAAATTTTCTGCTCTATTTTGTCCCCTCCATCGCCGCCATTACCCATCTCCTCATTACGGCCTAATTTGTCGGGTGTTTCTTCGCGTCGAGGTATCGGGGACCCAAGCGATTCCTCCTGCGTGGACAATTCGGCATCCGAATCTTCTCCGTCCGAAGCTGGCACATATCCGCGTTCTCGCCAATTCGTCATGTCATCCCGGTTGTTATGTAACGTGTGGTGAGTCGGATTGTAGAATGCAGGCTGAAGATGAAGTTCGGCAGACGCGTGTGTTTACCAAGGAACGCGTAAATTACAAATCTACAACCACCACTGTTATGTGTCAAATACATCGAAATATTTGCATACAATTCGTGTTTCTATTTGCAATTCATTTAGTGTTTTGCCGATTTCCGGATACATAATTTGAAATTACTCTTTTCGAGATTACAAGTATGATAACATCAAATCTTCGAGAGAATATTAGATTAGATTTTAGATTAGATTAGATTAGATTATAACACGGTCCTGGAATAGTTGTAACAACGGGAGACCTCCAATCTTTGAACCTCATCTTCTTTTCCCTACCCAGTTATGATACAACAATGAGAAAGAAGAGAGAGAATATGAAGAAAAAACCCAATTGAGAATATTATTTGTCAGGTGTGTTCCACCACCTCTAGTTCTAATGTTAGCAACCCGCGTAATCCGCTGTATAACAAATAAATATAAACACGTTAACAATCGACCCGCATCTCTTACAGGCCAGGCGAAAGACACCAAACAATCTTCGCAACGTGTGAGGAAGGCTTAGGATGCGCCGTTAATGTCAGCCCTGTGGTCCAATCATTCTGCATATCCTAACACCATCAGAAAACTAATTAGCGGTGACCGAAATCGCGATATCAGCCTCCATCTTCTCGATCTCCCCAGAATATTCGAATCCCGTAAAGACTAGTGTCGGTGTGGTACTCAAAAACATCCGGTGCTGATTTTCTTCGATCACTAGTTGTGCGGAGGTATCTAGCTTTTAAAGAGCAACTTATACTGAGGACTTTCATAATTTTCCCGGTCGAGAACGTTATAGTGCATCTACCAGCCGAATTAATCTGTGTAGCCATGTGAATAGACGTCACAGTCAAAGTAACGACGAATTAAATTTGCGGAATTGCGTGCATTATCGTGCAACATGCAGTAGCACATGTGAGTTGTCCGCTCCCACGGCTTCGTGCAGATTCGGAAGCTAAAAAAGTGCCAACGGGGACAATGACAAAGGAAAATCATGATCTTATCACCTTCGCCCACGTTCAATAATGTCCGGATTTTTTCATGCCGTCGTCTTCGTATATAAAGACTTCCACTGTCATGAATACTGCCAGTATTCGGGACGAGCCTAATACAAAGTCCTTCACCCTTTCTTTCCCTCTACATAATATATTTCTAACGATGAATACCAGTAGTTTCCTCGCTACTCCGGTTTATACAATCGCTGCCGGCCCCGAGAGGAAGGAATTTACGGTACATTCGGGATTACTTTCCTCGAACTCTGACACTCTGCGGGAGTTGGTGACGGGACAAAGGAAAACTTTGAGTAGCCGAACAATACCCTGGGAGCAATGGGACGAGGGAACTGTTGGACGGTTTGTGCAATGGCTATACACGAAAGAATACCAAGTCCCCGCACCTAAGGCTGCGGCGATAAGATCCCGAAGATCGTCAGGATTGGACACAAGGCGGCCACGACCAACAAGTAGGCTTTTTGTCGAAGCCATGGCAAATTCTTTTGATCCATCACCACCATCTACACCCTCGCCACCTTCCAGCGTACTCTCCGACCCCGCATCTTCCTCCGCCACCCCACCCCGCCCCGCATCTTCACCCGCCACCCCACCCCGCCCTGCTTCTGCACCCACCATCCCCGATGATGCCCCACTCGACTACGAGGAGCCCTTCCTCGCGCACGCAAAACTGTACGCACTCGCACAATTCGCCAACATCACGCCGCTCAAACTACAGTGCATAAACCGGCTCGCGGCGCTGCTGGATGAGATTAGATGGATCGAACGCTGCTCAACCGCGGCAGACAACTTTGTAAAGCTAGCGCGGTACGTCTATGAAAACACCGATTCTCTGGCCCATCGCGAAGAAAGCTTGAGAGTGGTGGTGAGCTCGTTTGCCGCGTTCAATTTCGAACGTCTGGATTGTCCCAGTATGATGGTGCTCATGGCCGAAGGCGGGGATTTTGTGACCGATGTCGTCAGGAGAGTTATGAAGAGCATGCGAAGACCCGCGGTGGCAATGCCGCCATCAACGCCGCCGAGGGTTCTAAGCAAACAGAAGGTATGTGCGACTGCTGCTGATGAATTTGTGGACCATACTGATAAATGTAGACATTGATTGAGGCGATGAAGAATATGCCGCCTCCCGGTCTGCAAAAGGCGAGTACGACGAAGTTGTCGTTGGGCCCCCCGTTGGAGAAGAAACCATTGGTAGTCGTTACCCCCCCAGCACGAGCATCAGCACGAATACTAGCATCAAAATCAACACCAACACGAGCATCAGAACTAGCACCAGCATCAACATCTACATCAACATCAACACCAACATCAGCACCAACATCAGCACCAGCACCACCAACGACGAGAAGAAAGGCGAAGGTATGTCCTTCACCTAGCCTTGGGGTGGAGAGAAGCTGATAAGAGAGTTTAGACCGCAGTTGAGGCCGTGAAGCAAAAGTTAAGCCCTGGCTTAGAGCGAAAAGGAAGTGTTGCCAGGTTGTCATTAGGTCCGGCGTTGGACAAGAAGCCCAGTATGACACGATTGTCATTTGGGAAGTAGGGATATTTCAATGTCGTTTGTTGGGGGTGAACGGACAGAAAAACATACGATTGGGTTTGGCATTTTCTTTGGAGTTAGGTTTTTATGTCCTGGAAAAGCATTTTTACGGTGGGTATTTGGGTCTCTGCTATTTCGTTTGGGTTTAAGGCTGCACTGTACTATATAACACTTCTCCCCTCTTTGCATAATTGGTACTCGTTTAATCGGTGCTTTATAAACCAGAGTCATCATAACTAGACACAGAGCCATAGACTCACACGGCTGCCTGTTCGGATCCATCTGGACAGCAAATAGTGATACATGCTATATGGGACAGGACGGGATTGAGCTTTGTCTAGATATATCTTGTCCCGTAATTAGAGTCCCGGCACCTAGAGTCCCGGAATATGGAGGAAATCCTAACGGGAGCCTGGGACTTTACCCCTGTGAAGTTTATTCCACAACGGGTGGAATACACAACCCCCCGACGCCGTTATTTACGTGACACGACCTGGCCGACCTCACTGCGGTTATGTGGCTACCGACCGACCCTGGGAGTCTATTTGACACTTGTATGCAGATGCAGTGCCCTAAACCGGTGCCCTAGCAACCGGCGTGGCAATGCAGTAGATAATGGAATGAAGAGCGCCGGAGATCTAGACTGAAAATCTAATATACCATCAGCAGGTATCTTACGTTCGAGACTATACTAACGGTAAGAAACCGCATGAAACCCTCGGGCTGCCAGCAATATTCCCAGGGTCCAGGACTGCCCCAGGAATTTCACGTGAGATCCCCTGGCGTCCGGTCTCTATTGATATATGTAGAGCCAGCTCGGAAGACCACAGTTCCCTCTCTTTGGAGTACACAGCGGTTTAAGGGTGGTGGTGGTGGTGGTGGCAGAAGTTAGCTGGTTCAATCCTGTGAATGTTAACACGGCCCTCAAATATAAACTTTGTAGTGTAACATACTTCACCATATAACTGCTATACCAACCAGCAATCATGAACGCTAAATATTCCGGCTTAGATACCATGGCCATGCATTTGATACTCGGTAAGTTTACTATGTACAATCACATGCAGGAGTGGAGGACATAGCACGCGTACGGCGAGGGAGGTACACTTTAGATGGAGAGTTCTATCGTTTAACTGTTTACAGTTTCAACCATTCCACATAGGTATGAAGAATAGACGCAGCTCGTGCCGGCTACTGCCCTTCCACCGGGTAGTATCTCTGGACGGTATATGGTCTGCCCCTGGGTTCCATACGTAAGAACCTCCAGTAACCCCCTAGTCAAAATACCGCAATTAAGTAAAGAAAGAGAGTCCACCTGTTCGAGTGCTTAAAAAGTAGGTTGGACGTTCGTAACCAATATAGTTTTTTTTAGCAAACCAATTGTGAGATCACATGAAAGAGCTGAAAAACCGCACTTTCAATAACCGGGTGCCATAGTCCTGCAAAATTGGGAATAGGAATAGCATTAAGGTGTTGCTGATAACGCTCTAGCACCGAGCTGACCGACCAATTGTGTAACATGAACGAGAAGAGTACGAATGGTGACGGGGCACGGGAGGTTTTGTTGGACGGGGTGGGAGATGGGATATGGGGATATGGGGCACCTGATTCTGATTGCAAATGAACACTTGAGAGCGACGGAATATATGAACACATATCCTCACTACCAAGGCGTGAAGTTCATACAAAAGTGTCTGTCAGGCCCCCCCCCCCCACTGGCCCAGATTAGCACCCACAGTACCAGTACTATTCCATAACCACGACCAGCCATCCCCAAAACATCTAAGGATGAGTTTGGATGCTCCAACCCACCTCAAGTATCCAAACACATTTGCGTGTGACCACTACGATGTGGTGTGCAGTGATATGTTCAAGAAGTTAAAGGTTGTGCGTCGATGGTGGATAGCCGAATGAACACGCTATTCAAGGATTCGAGGAAGTCAGGCTATAATCGATACTTGGTCCAGGCCGTCCATAACCGGTCTGAATCCGCCACTGGCCTGTATCTGTATCTTACTACCATGAGATAGCCAACAAATCGACCGTGATGGCTATCTAGGTGCGGTCATGACCCAGGATGTGAGGTGGTCTAGTTCGTGAGGGAGACTAGCACATCTTCACCACAGTACTTGTATCTAGCTTGAAATATGGTGGGTTTGATTGCTAACTGACCACTACGTCGGGAGATATCTCGGAGATAGCACCCAAACTGGAGCTTTCTGTGAGTGGGGCCGCCTGGTGTGTACGTACGCTTGCAGCGCCGGGATCTGCTACGATGGTTGATAGCCTTGGAAGTTTGCTCGTCAAATTCGTAGTGATGATGATGCTTACCAGCCGTTGGAGACTATTTGATGATGGTCAGCGTTCATAGCTGACGGAGATGGTTTAGCGGCTACGGGGCTAAGTATACCCGCCCTGGCGCTGGGATTCTGGAAATACTTAAGCTGCATGTGATAATTACAGATGCGGTGTTTTGTGCAATTAGGTTCCAAGTTACCACTACCATGAGTATTCTGTTGACGGCTTCTTTATACAACGAGATCTGTGCCGGGTATTTTACCCAAATGCGGTGGTTATCATGAGACTACTCATGAAGTTCATGTGTAGTTGCGGTAATGAACACACCGAACACATCCGGAAGCAGATTCTCTGTGAAGAGGCACTTGGTATGTCCGAAGAGATATGACATGAAGTTGTACAGATCTGGAGATTTACACAGGGATACGAAACAGCTTATTCCACAACCCTAACCGTCACACAAGCTGGCTTGACAGCTCGACTATCGTTCAAAAAAACACAAGTACAGCAGAGTACAGAACGCACATCCCTCAACCCCTCCTTCCTAAGCACCTCCCTCCCGTTTCGCATACTCCTCCTCAATCCTCTCTTCATACAATCTCGCCGCCTCCTCCCGCTCCTCAACCGTCTGCTCCCTATTGTTTATACTATCCCTGCGCGCCGAAGTTCTCGCAAGCTCGTCCTGTGCAGCAGCCGAGGTAGGCGACGCTGTAGAGGTAGCTGGCCCATCCGAAGTGGTTTTTGAGTTATCGAGTGGGGGAGTGTGCCCAGTCTCGGAGGTGGATGGCTTTTCGGAGGTGTAGAGTGGGATCGGCATTTTTTATGCGTGTGTGTGTGAGTTGTTTGATGGAATGTGAAACGTGCTGGTGAAGGTGGTGGGGTGGGCCTTACATACTCGAGCTGGAGCGCGGGGTTGTGAAAGCGTAGACGTCATTGTGGCAATGGTGGCGTTACACTGCCACCATAATTTTGGGGGTCAGCAGGAAATGGGAGTCATTCAAAATACTTGTGGTGAGGCGTGAGGATCTAGAGTACCTGTTGGGAGGTCCCAGAGTACTTGTTTGAGGGCTCCAGAGGTTTAGAGAGCACGCAAGATGCCCAATCTAGGAACTTTTAGGAGCTGCGACCCCCATGCAGAATTCTTTGACAGGTCTAATTGTTCCTCATGACATGAAGAGTTGTCACGCATAATTTACAGCTAACGGCAAGTCCGTACGTTGGCATATTCCGTACTCTAAAAAGTACAAATAACAACAAACGCCTCTGGCCTTCAACTCTGGATGTGGACTGTTTGCACGCCCCGCTTTGTAACATTGGGCATGTACAGTGATATAAGTACGAGGTTTCTTCTGACTATTAGAAACTTTTGCGTAATTCCAGGGGAGCTGTATGGGTCTTCGCTCTGGAGGCTTCTGCGGCGTTTGATTGGCGGGCGCCACATGCAGCGGAACGGGAAAATGAAAATCCGGAGCCTCCGGATTCCAGTCCCACGGTAGATTTCGACGTCCCGGGAACCAGGTTGTGCATATTCCGATGAGATGCCCATCTCACTGCCAGGTACCCGCGGTGTTCCGTACATTTTGAACGTCCATCGTGAAGTTCATTGGTCAATGGTCGTCATCGCACCGCCACAAGGCTGTGGCGCCGGCCCTATCTAACGTGTTTCGGTAGATGATCGAATCGCATGCATAGGCCCGGCGAATCGTTGGGAACACAACCTCAATATCGTTGGACAACGTATCGTGCATACGCCCCTCTTCGAATCAGAGCCCTCCACGAACACGCTGCCAAAGTATGTCGTAGTCCTTCCCTTCGTAGCATGCGCAACCTTCAGTTGATTTCCCCCCTCATCGCCATCTTTCACCCCCCAAACCTCACCCCCTCCTCCCACTCTATCGGGCCCATTCCAGGCGTGTCGTTATCAATTGCTTGCTGGTGTTAACATGTTGTGTTCCAGGCGCCTGATTCCAGAGGTGCGCCGCCGTGCGCGCACTAAGCTTTCCGTTTGCGCCCCACACTTCCGCCTACCTCATTCCACCGTAACCCCTCCCTTCGCTCCTCGGTTTCCCGGCCCCTAGTACCCATCCCATCGCCCATCGCCGCCGCCTCATCTCATACTCGACCTCTCTCGAGCTGCCAACGCATCAGTCGCCAGCTGCAGTCCGCCCCAGGCTGGCTCATTCCTGCAGATTACCTTCACCATCGCATCGCGAGAGTTGCACCTGCCAAGTAAAAACATCAGCTCCCCCATTCCTTGTCACACATCCAGCTGACGACAAGGCGTCCTAAAGACCTTGATCTACGGAGTTGCGCCTGCGTGTGCATGGTACGCTTGCTGTGTTGTCGTTTTCTGTTTGGTCCGGAAGACAGTGTGGCCTCCACAAAAGACAGAGAAGCAGGGTGGGATAGGCAGGGAGGAGGGAGGAGGAAATAATTCAGGTGGAAAGAGGTGGGTGGGGATCACGGAAAGGGCGGGGAAGAAGGAAGGGTGAAGAGGGAAGTGGGGACTGGAGGGGATACGAGGAGGATCGCTCATTTGTTATATCAGGACGGTATCCTGCCTCAGACGAGAGGACTTCGACATTCCTTTGGCTTCACACCTCTCATCTCCGGGAAACTTAGAAGACATACTCTTACTCCTAAACTCTCTATACACATCACATCCACCTAGACTCTTAGTATCATCACTCAATGGCTACTGCAAGAATCATCAAAGACGACCAACTCCTCCGCAAGGATCGCTACAAGCGTGCCGGTCCGTCCCACTCTCACCCGGTCCCCATACCCCATTTGTATCTGTGCTAACTCTCTTGCAGATGACGCCCGCCATACCCTTACCCGTGAATTTCATAAACTTGGCTCTACGGTTGATGTCGAGCTCCGAGATCGCATCTCCACCATCCACAGCAATGCGGCCACTTTGGACAACCAGTCCAAGCAACTCCGCAACAAGACCAACCAGCTCTCAAAGACAACAAAGCAGTGGGGCGGGATGGCTGATAGCGCACGGGGCAAGCTAAAGGTATGTCGCTGAGATCCATCCTCTTCAAGAACAAGCCCGAACTTACCATAAACGTAGGAGATTGGCGACATCCAAAACTGGGCAGAGATGATTGAACATGATCTGTTGCTCGTCGAGGAGACGCTGAGGATTGTGCACGAGGAAGATTATTATGACCACCAGAGCAGCGGCACAGCCACCTTGTGATCTCTTCCTCTTTTTTCTTTCTTTCTCTGGTCGGATGTTTTGCTCTTACCGAAAACGATACGAAGTCACGACAGCTATTAGTTGGGCATCTTCCTTGCATTGCGTTGTGTTGTGTATCTTTCTTCCCTTCACTTTGTAAATTCTTCTCATATCTTGTGGAGTCTTTTTTGTAGTTAAGGCATGGGACAGGGCTTTTGATACTGAATTATAATTCCTTCACCCACACATCCTTACAAGCTGACGTCTGAAATTCCCTCTTTGGCACAAAATCGGCGATTGGCTCGCTTGTTAGTCTATGCGGCAGTTGTATCTGGCATCTGTGGGTATGTTTTTAGCAAGGCGGTGGGTTGGTGGTGTGGTGTCCAGCTGTCTTAGTTGCCGTAGAGCGAGGGTGTGGGATGCAGCGTGCACGAGACAGGAAGCAGACGGATGCAAGCCCACGTTTTGGTCTCTGGGCATATGGAGGAGGATGGCCGGTTGTTTTCTGAACCGGTACGGGGAAACCCTGCTGGTTGGTTGTTTGTAGATGTAGCGGGAAGAGCCGGAGCAGAGTGGCATTATTGGACAGCTTAAGAGCCACCTCAGTGTCTAAATGTGATACGCCCGCCACGCTCCTGAGGCTGAGGCTTTTCTCGAGGGCGTGCTAGTGGCGTTGTATGGCAGTAGTCCGATTGGTACTCTTGGTTTCTGGGCACCTATTGGGGCTTTCAGGAGGTTTGTTGGTGCTATGCATGGGGTCTCACTCGTTGCAGCACTTCAAACGGCCTGCAGGCTAATGTCTCTTCCCGCTCTTGCAGCCTTGTCAAACAATCAACACCCCCCCACCAACTCTTTCGTCCAAACTACAGACACCATCCATATCGTTCCACAACTTCTCTCGTTACAATGGTCAGGGTTAGGAGGAATTCCAAGGATGGCACTTACACCACGACAAGCGACAGCAGCGAAGACGGTTTCGACTCGGATTCAAACAACTCTTCTTCAATTCTAGGTGACGACCGTAGTGACGGACATTACTATGATTATGCAACATTCGAGGGAACCTTCGACGATGTTGTCAACGAGGATGGATTTCCGCTCATCTCTCTTGAGATGCATTTGAGGTTTTGCTTTGAAGCTGTCGACACCATGGCACAAGCCCTATCAAACACTCCCTCTATCACAAATCCGGTCAAGAAGAAGCTGGTGAAGAATATTACTTCTGTTAAAGATGAGGTTTGGCATCTCCCCAAGCCTTAGACGGGAAGTTTGGTGACCCCAAGAAGCTCGAGAGGATGGACTCATCCTTGTTTGCACTTACCGCACTATGTGATGGGCTTAGCGAGGATTTTGCCAACTTCAAACCTCGCCGTGCGAGCTTTGGCGACTTGACAGCTCTCATTGTGAGCTCTGACCATGAGATCCGGTACCTACTCTTAACCCCCTTCTCCTCCGAGTTCTAACACTACCAGCGCCCTGGTGAACCAACTGGTCCCCCCCTCCCGCTCCCCCGCACACCTCCTCACCGAGCTCCTCGCCCTCAAACCCCGCTTTGTCACCCAAGAATCTACGCACCCCCACCTCGCAGCGCAATTCCACTCCCTCCTCTCCGCAGCCGAGGACATAGACAAGGCATACACCAGGTTCTTAACGCTTGTACAGCACGGTATCACCATGTGCCTCCACCCTGCATGCATCGCCACCATCTCCCGCTACACCCGCAGCGTCAAGAACGCATGCTGCAGCTGGCACAAAGATACCGTTCTTGCGTGGGTACTGAAAGTTTCCCGTCTCGGCATGGGATTGTGGAAGATGGTGCACCACCAGCCACTCTTTCCCGGGGACGTACTGGCGGCAAAGTCGCAGATGTATGCAATGCATCTAGAGAGAATGTTGAATCCGGTAATGAAGGTAAGAGAGAGGGGGCTGACGCTTACAGAGCTTGGTGTAGTGTTGGTCACGCTTGTTCCTGTCACGCTGGCGATGAGGTTTGTTACAGCTTCGCAGGACGGTTTGGAGAAGGCTTTTGCGCCAGTGTTGAAGGCTATGAGAGGGGTTGAGGTGGTGTATACTAGAACGAGGAGATGGATTGCGTTGAAGGGGTATCTGAAGGGGAAGAAGGTGGCGAGGGTTGCGGTTGTGGAGGCGAGGAAGACTGCACGGACGAAGAAGGAAGAATCACGGGAGATTTCACCCATGGCGGAGGAAATGGACAAGGCTGAGGAGAAGCAACCGATAGCTGCAAAGGGAACAGAGAATCTTCCCGCCGCCCTCAACAAGCGGAGAGGTGAAATCGTTATGGAGCAGGAAAACATGGAGAATGAGAATAAGGCAAAGTCTCTTGGTGAAAAGACAAACAATTCCGAAGTCGGCCAGAATAAGAAGAAGAAAAAACGGAAGAATAAAAACAAGGGTGAGAAACAAGAGAATTAAAACACATAGGTCTACAGGGAATGAATTGAGGCGTTACGGTTTTGTTTGTTTGCTTCGATATACGTGACCACTCTACAGATACATAGGGAATTGAAATATGTGTCACTTTTATTTCCGTGATAAGACTGAGTGAAGTCCTTCGCTAAACAGACGTCTGAAGCATCGGAGGTTCTAAGTCGTGATCCTATTGTCACCACATGCATACAAGATTACCACTTAGACATTACTTGTAGATAGAGGAAATAGCTTTAAAAAACTCTGCGTTTATTGATGATAACAAACTGAAAAGCACCCAGTAAGGGCGAAAACACAAACGTGAAGTTATTCCATCCCATAAAACAAACTGAAAGTAAGACCAAAAACGCAATTGATTCCATCCCATGAAAACAACCTGAAAACCGAAAATACAAATGCGAATTGGTTCCATCTCATCCAAACACCAACTAATACGACAAATCTGGCATGACCCAAAAAAAAAAGTAATAAAGAAAAACGGAGTATGCAGTCGTAAAAGTCGTGACGATCGTGATCGTAAAGGGCATAAAGTTAGAGTTCATCGTCCTACTCGTCTTGAATAATGAAGGGGGTGGCTTCCTCTTCCCATGGAAGGTAGTCGGTGGTGTCATGTTCAAGAAAGTTGGTAGTCTTAGGCTTCTTGCTGAGGCCCTGGATTTTATTGTTCTCCGATTCTTCAATAGTGAAGCTGTTGGCCTTACGCTTGGTGGGGCCCCGGGCATTATTGTCGTCACAGTCGGCTTCAAAGAAGCTGACCTTAGGCTTCTTACCGGAGCCATGGCTATCATCGTTATGGTCTCGCTTCCTCTTGCTCCTACCTGCAGAAACTTCTTCCTCGTCCCTTTCGTCGTCTGCATTAGAATCCTCTTCCTCTTGCCTAAGTCTCTTAAATTCTCTCTCAATATCCTCGGCGTTTTCGCCCTCATTGTCGCCGCGGAGCTTACGCCTTGTTCCCTTGGCCTTCAGTCGCTTCATCTGGGACTCAAACTCAAACTCGGGAGGAACCTCGGCAATGCGGCCTTGCTTGATGAGTTCCGCATACTCAGGGTACATATCGTTCCATTCATGGCGCAATTCCCTGCCGGTTCTCCAGCGGCCGCAGCAATGTTCCGCCTTGTTGGATACGTTGAAACACTGCTGGATTATCTTCCAATCAATATTCACTCCCGGAAAGTGGATGAGCCAAGCCCTAACGAGTCCACGAATGATGATAGCCTCAGAAGCGAGGTACTCCCAGACCTGTATTGTTGTTAGTTATGTACTTAGAACTATATGAAAGAAGGGATGTTAACTCACCACATGACCCTCGGGAATCACCTCATCATCGAAATCATCCTCTGAATCCGACACCAGTTGGATGGGTTCATCCTTAGTGGAATAACGATTCCTCTTGGGGAGTTTAAGCCTCTTAGCAGCTGCTATTTCTCTCCACTCGGTTGCCGATTTCGAGAACGGCTCCAGTCCCGGATAGGTTCCAACGATCCCCATCTCGAGGATGGAAATGGGATGCTCTCCCTGTCCAAACATCTCTGCTAGATCCCGGCGATTATTAAGATCAATGTTTGGATCCATCTTGAGGAGAACCCAAGCGACGGCATTAGCTCTCTCGGCAACCTCGATAGGAGTGTACAATCTCGGAGTATCGGCGTGAATGGTGCCTGGCTTCAGATTCATGCACCTCTCGTATTCAGCCTGGCGCCTGAGAGTGAGGGAATTGTTCCGGACTCCGTGATTGATCTGACGAAGATAGAGCTTGTAGATTTCGCCATTAGTACGCTCGGGAGAGGGTGTAATATGGTGGTGCTTCCTGAAGTAGCGGAAGGAATTGAACAGCAATTCTAAATCGAGTTGTTGGAGAGGAACGCAGTAGGTCTCCATAAGAAGATTAGCAAGCTCCGTGAAGTAGACAATTTCTTCCTCGCTGAAGAAGAGGGAGCTGGTCGGAAGTTCGAAGACATTGAGCTTCTGGAGGGTCTCGATAGAGATGGTAGCTCTATCAGTAGAATCTTCGTTATCATTGGGGTCATTGATCCACCCCTCTGGCTTCCCGCTCTTGTTGTATTTTGTCCCCTCTGGGTATCTGTTGTCGTCGAGCTTAGGATGTACCCATTTGATCTTTGGCTCCTCGAGAGGACCATCACCACGTTCAAGCTCATCAGCGGAAGGCCCGGCAATGCCAGCTTCAGTAGAAGCTTTCTCGGTAGGTCCAACATCACCATCAATAGGGGCGGAAGTAGGCGCAGGGGGAGTTCTCTCCTTCATTTTGCGCGCCTTCTTGAGTTCCTTTTTAATCCGGCATTGAAGCGCGTTCTTGGACCTCATTCTTTGCAGAAAGATCACGTTGTAAGTGTCGACCAAGTTTCTCCAATCGATAACCGCCAGATTTTTTTTGCGAATATGACTCCTGCTAGCACGTTCCTGGTAGAGTTCCATCATTTTCGTAACCTCCTCTTGCTTGTACGGCTTGTGACACAAAGCAGGATTGGAGGTGATGTCGGGACGAGTACTCTTTGGAATGTGACCGAAGGATGGGACTGGAACTTTTGCGGCTGAAGATTTTTCGTTAGTTGGAATAGCTACAGTATCGGAAGAAACGTTGTTGTCGCCCTTGGTTGTCTCAGGTCCATTGGCGGGATTGTCGTGACCGACGGAGGTACTGGCGGTAGCGATGTGCTGCTCGACAACAGAGTTGAGAATGGCGTTTTCTTCAATGATACTGTTGATGGCTTCAGAAGCAGCCTCGACATTGTCGCTGAAGGAATGCTGATCATTGTGACCAGAGAGTTGAGACTCGATCGTGGACTTGAAAGTTGTATCATGAGTTTTGAAATCTCCATCTTGAACAGTATCTTCGGTATAGCTGTTCTGGTTGTTGGTAGGAGTAGCCGAATTGGTCTGAGAATTGATCCCGACAGTCAAAGAAGCATCATGTACTTCTGACTTATGCTGTTCGATGAAGAAATCTTGAGCACCATCCTGATCCTCGGTGGTCTCAACATTCAAAAAAGTATCATAAGCTTCGAACGTATGTTCTTCAATCGCGGAAGCGAGAATTGCACCAGCAGCTTGGATATCTCTTCCGGGAGTATCCTCTACAAAGCCAGTGGCTTTGGAGGTAACATTATCCGAAAGGGGTCCAACATCTGCCATGAATATGTCGAAATCATCAACGGGGTCGCCGGCTTGGAGGTTTGCGGGAGTATCCTCAGCGTTATCGGAGGTAACATTATCCGAAATATCTCCAGTATTAATGGCTTTGTCGGCTCCAGAACGATTCTCAATAGCAGCATCAGAAGTATATTCACCTTCGAAATCGGTTTCTTGAGTATGGACACTCTTGGGATTTTGGCCATCCTCGAGGATCTCTTCGGAAGCATCAGAGAAAACTTCGAAATCGTCGTCCCAAAAAATCTCCTCGGAGGCATTGGCGAAAATTTCGAAATCATAGTCATCCTCTGGAATCTCCGCAGAGTGTACCTCAGGTTGGGATGCACCATTGGCTGTCATGGTTGCAATAGGAGCGACCCGACCATTGCTCTGAAGCTGGCCCTTGTAAGCCAAAAACGACCTCAAAAACTCCACTTCATCTAACTGCGACAATTCTGAATCGGAATCATCTTTAACTATCCACAAAATCAGCGTCACATTCCATCACCACCGGCACCAGCACAAAGTTGACTTACCTTGTTCAGAAGCGTTGATGATCCCAGATTCAGTGGCATCTTCGGCGATATCGATGGGCCAACCACCAGGCACATGCTCTTTAGGGATAGCTACACACACAAGTTAGCCATCTCATTATCGCACCTGGCTCGAAAATAATCATCGTACCATGAATCAAAGCTTCTCCTTCAATGAGCTGACCAGTCTTGGGTTCGAAATACTTGCAGTTATCTCCAGTAGGGGGTGTCTGAGCTCTAGACTGTGATCCTATCCCATCATCAATACCGACATCCAAGTGAAAGAGGATGGAATACATTAAAACATACCTTGTCCATCAGCAACATCGCTGAGCTCATTGCGCGGCTCATGAGATGAGCGCAGACGGTTAGTCACATCTTCAAGACGTTTGAAAAACATTGCCGGATTTTTTTAAAAAAATGCGACGAAAAATATGCGAAAAGTTGGTGCTGTAAAGCAAGACTGGAATAAGAAAAGATTGCTGTGAAGCAAGAGATGGAAATGATGATGATGGAAAGGCAGAGCGAGATATGCTGAAGAGAAAAAAAGAAAAGGAGAGGAAAGGGAGAAGAGGGAGAAAAATAAATAGGCGTGAGTGAGGGAGGGGGGCTCAGGGCAATTGTCCCTAGTGAATGGAGGACCTTTCCAGACGTAGAATTGCGCACTCTCCCTATTCAAACGAAAAGCGTCTCACTCAAAATCTCAGTTCTACTTCGTTTTGAACCCCATTACAGATCACCATCAAGAAAACTTTCCCCTTGGACTTGAAAACCAGCCGTCTGTTTCGAGGAGCGAGCTTGCGAGTGACGATAAAACCTGGCAACGAGCGAACGTTCCCCTTCGATTTCGCAGTCTCGGCTGTCGAAACAGACGCATCCAGTGCCAATTGAACTGGGTCAAATTGCTTCCCTTAACCAAGCCCGGGGTTCAACTCCAGCGAGGACGTTGGCATCGCTGAAGTGAGCACACTAACTGATGCACACCGAGTGATGGACTATGAGTACACTGCCAAGCTCTACATTATATCATATCGAGAAAAAACGTACTTAATCTATAATGTGCTGTAAGGAGGGAATCGGCCGAAGATTAGAAGAAGGCTTTCATAGATTTCATGCTACCGAGGCCGTACAGTACGTCCTTGTGACCGGGACTACCTCCCCTCGTATCTGAATCGCATCCAGCAACAAGGGGAGGCACCGTTCATACAATGTACCACACTCCGATATTATGCTGCTTGTCGAAGCTGGTGTTTGTAACTGGAAAAGTGGGTGGATGAGTCTGACACCCTCGTTGTCTGCATTGCGACCCAAATGAAACATCCAACTGACCCACAGTGGTGGTCTCCGATGTAGACCTCTCTACACCACCATCACCACCAGGGTCCGTTTAAAAGCAGTCTTGGAATATCTCGCCTTGTGTCAACCACTAGATGCGGATAGATAGACAAGGTTCAACATTCTGGCGAGTCTTGGTGGTTTCGAGCAGCACTTTGCCTACTGAAAGGTGACCGCTTTATGGGAATCTGCCGAATGGTGTTCCGACTCCTTCACTTCTCGCAGCTCATACAGGACCTGGCAAGGAACTCTTACAAAGTAACCCGCCCCAACGAAGACCAGTTCCTGATCTCCTACCATGCCGAGATTTCGTAGCCAATGTTCACAACAGACCAATCTGACCGCTGACCGGTCTACAGATTGGCAGAGTAATTGAGTAACTGCAATCCTCTGTTTGACAGAGTACTATAATACCGTCAAAACTAGCCTGATAAATATAAAGTTGTTTTAAAAGACTGGTTGTGAGATATTACGAAGGGGGTTACGGGTGTGGAAGTATGAATGACCTTGCCTCTGCCTGTCGTTATCGTTCCCTAATATACCGTTGTAAAAAAGCGCAGTTGAAAAATCTGTATTCGGCGTGTATTAACACACCGCCAGAGCCGAATTCAACTTGAACCTGTGTATGGTTCGTACCGATCGTGTAGAGTAACGGCCTCGGATCGTACCCACGGTGTGTATTTTGGGTACTTCGGTTCTGACAGTGTTTTCAAACCTTAATTATTCACTACGGTACTTAAGTAGTTACCTACGACGATTCACCAACGAAGCTGGAGCCTTTTCAGTCAAAGTCAACCCCGAGGATTTCGTTCAGATGATGATTCAACAGAAGCACCTAAACGGGCACGATAATATATGAAAGAGGGACCGGAGGAAGAATTGACTGTTAAGTTTTGGTATGCATAAAGTACTCACTTAAGTAGAAGTAAACATCAATGCATTGATTGTCTCATTTCCAGTGACCTGTCTAGTCTATCATCTGGCTTTTGGTCTCTGGTTACCGCAAAAATCCTACCAAGCCGTCTGTCAGACTATGGCCAGTCGCAGGAGGCTGGGCACGAGACAAATTAGTGCAAACTTCTACGAAATATTATAAAAAAGACCTGGATTAGGTGGTAGTGTTAAGAACCCGAAATACGGTTCAAAGTCTTCAGCACACTTCGGGATGAAGGACTTCACAAACGAAAAGTAAGAACTACTGTTGTGAAAAGCATGACTTGTTTGGACGTTATCTACTAGCTATAGGCTACTCAGAAACAAGATCAATTTTTTAGAACGTCCAGTTGATGTCCACCAGCGAGCATCCAAAAGCCCGTTTGTTGATAGTTCCTATGTACTTTGACATGTTTGCAGCAAGGAAGTTATTTATGAAGGCTGGTTAAATAAGCTTTTTAAATGTTAAAAGTGCAGTCTTACTTTAGACTGGTTTTTGAAATCTAGCGCTCATGCTTTCGTCCCCGAGCTAGCGGTGTAGTTATAATTAAGCAACAGTGTACTTGAATCTATAGAAGGTGGCTCAGAAATTCATGTCTGGCCTGCTCTATATGTAAACACAATAATTAATACTCAGGAAGTAAACATCTTTTCTCATTTTCATTTCCAAGTCGTTGTAGACCCTATCCAGACTGATATCAACTATGTCTCATCGGTGTCAATAAACAAAGCAACTCATTACAACAAAGCCATCCGGCAATCCACAATTCAATCCCATCATCGGGCCGAACAAACAACCGCATCAGTATCCAGTTCGCTCGAGTCAGCCGCATAAAAAATTGTCCACAACTTCTTCAACATCCAAGAATATGCATTCGCATTACTTTCCTGCAGGGCCTGTGACCCCTGAGCCGCAATCTCCATAAAAGTCAAAGCCTGACTGCACATGACTCCATATTTCAAAAATTTTGGTTCCTCACTCTTAACGTCATATCGGTATCCTAAACATTCTAACCCCAGCTCGGCGAGGATCACCTGCTTTGCAATGGCTTCTCGGTCTTTTCCTTTTTCTGTTATGAAATTCACCATCAAAAGGCAAGCCTGGGCCTTAACAACTTTTGGCATCCCTCTCGGTACATCGCTGTATGCTTCGTCAAGCTCGGCCAAGATTTTGTCCCATATTTGGAATCTCCCGAACTGATCTAACACATTATGTTTGACGTCAGTCCCCATGCCGCAAATCAGACGCTCAAGTATAGTTCTCTTTGTCTTAATTCGTTCAGGGCGTTGTAAATTCTCAGCCTCGTGTAATGGGCATTCACAGCCGCTTCCATCATTTGCTCGGCATTCTGATAAATCCAAATCATCTTCCTTCGCGATTGTCATTTCCTGTCCGCCACTAATGTGACGAGTTGCATGGATAACCACAATATCCCCTATCTGTCTAGCGAAGCAGTTGGGCCAACACGCAGTTTTGATGGTTGGCACTAGGTCGAAGAAAGCTGTCGCCTTTGAGTCGGACAGATCAGAATCCCCAGATTCGATGTCCCCCAAACACGCTCCTACGTCCCCGCACGCTTCGTAAATTGATTGATATATAGCAAAGCTGCAGTGAATCTTTGTTAGCATTTGCTAGAACAACAAGGTCAATAACGTACGTGTCAATCACCGCTTTTCCGTCAACTGTTCTCAATTCTCTGAGGCCTTGATACCCTTTATTCAACCCAAGGTTCTCGAGTAAGTCCATCCCAAACGAATTTGGGTTGTTCGAACACTTCTCTGCCACTCTCCGGGCAAGTGTTAATAGATTACCTTTAACAGTTTTGCCCTTACTGTGGTCGTATAGACCAAATATCCGACTTTCTTCTGGCGAGCAGGAAGCCCAAGCCCTCGTGACCAGCACCAATTGGCCAGGTACAATTTCCTTTATATCATCTTTGAACCATACTCCTTTCCCCGCGCCTCTGCATTTGACGAGTTCGGTGTAGTCATGGCATTCCATCCGTTCGCCATTCCAACGTCTGTCCTTCAATTTTCTCAAGGAAAATATCCCCTTGGACTCGCATCTTCGTTCAAATGCCTTTTCCAAGAGAACGTCCAAGAAGAGGTGGTCGCGCGGGAAGCAACCCGACCGAATTAATAAATTTACAGCGGTAGGTATATTCTGGAGGTGATACTGTGCTAAAGAAGCCTGTATGGTAGCATCGGCACAATTCTTCAACGAAGAAGCAAGCTGGGCATCAAACAAAGCTTTTTCCCAGATACAAATTTTATTGTATGCCTTAGACCGGCCTACACGAGCATCGCGTTCAGTGTCTGGCTTCGAAGTCCCCAGATAGCTGGCCACGTGTACCGCACAACCAAAACTAGTGAGACAGATCAGTGTTGTGTTGAGCTTCAGAGCAGGATATAATTTACTTACCAATGAACCGCTCTGTAATACTTGCCGTCCAATAGATGCGCACAACCTTCATCATACCACTCCTCAGCAGTCTTACTCGGTGGTGCCCATTCCTTCGGGATAATCGCAGACATCGGTAACACAATCGTCAAGTCAGTGATGTGGTCCACGACGATAAAAAAGGCAGAATTGGGAGTGTGTTTGAAATAAGGGTGCCGAATCATCAAAATGGATCCCTTTGGTAGAAAATCCTCCCCCGAGTGCAGATGGTCGTAGCAATTGATAGCAAGTTGTTCCCAATTCCCCTTCTCGTCCTCGACGATAGTAAGCATGGCACCGAGAGTAACAGCACATGTAACAGTCCGGACCAAAACGTATCTACCCTCGTTATGGTCATTTATCAGTAGATCCGGTAGATAGGTCCGTAAAAGATTCGTTGCCCACGTTGTGCAGGGTGGATACATTTCGAATATGTGCATAGAAACCTTGACCGTATACCCAAATTCTTTGGCTATTGCAACGTCATGAGCAAGGTTGACAACTCGTCTGTGATGACCACGAAGGATTTCACGAGAGCGAGGTTTGCCGAGTGTTTTTCCTGTGAGTGGGTCTGGGGAGGCCATTCGACCCTTATAGCCGGTCCAGATCGAATCAAATTCGGTGATATTTTGGACGTCTTGAGCCTCTGTGAAGGAAACCATATTGACGGTTGCAATAGAGAATGAATTAGGTAGTGTAAAGCAAAAAATCGAGGGAGATCTATCTAGTATCTCCCTCTCGCGAAGATGGCAGCCGGCTCTTTTGCAAAGATGGTTGTGGATCCGATGTGTTTATCACTCAGTGACTTACAATAGCAGTGCCACAGAATAGGGTCAGGGGTAATTTGCTGTCACTTATCACTCGTCCGGGTAACATATGAGGCTGAGGGGCAGGGATGGCTAGTTCTCCGCTAAGTCAGAAAGAAAAAAGTCGGAGCGTCGCCCCACCATGCAGGCAGTGGCTTGAGTGCGCGGCGGATGGACTGCTGTGCGAGAAAGCTCCCCACATTAGCAGAGACGAGCAGCATAATAACAATTCCTAAAATAGAGCCACCACCACCTATCTAAGCCGTTCGTCAATTGCATTCCGTTTGTTCACTCTTCACCTACTACTCCTAAGAGAGATCGCTTCTCCATAATCCTCGAAAATGGTCTCTTCATCGGTGCATCACCATCGATCCACCACCAAATCATCGAACAAGCCCTTCAAGTCTCGCCATTCTACAAAGTCTTCGTTGAAGGCTAAGAACAAAGGTTTGTTGTGCCCGCCCTCCCACCCTATAACGTTGCGTTGCTGACTCGGAGGAACTGTAGGAAAAGTTGACGACCCATCCGCCATTTCGCGCAAGAACCATCACCAACAGGTCATGTCCAAGATTGAACGGCGGAACAAGGCGCGCCAACTACAGCAGACCAAGAACAAGGAAGTTGAGCGTGAAACGCGAGTATTTCGGGGGAGAGATGCTGCTCCCAGGATCGTGGCAGTCGTGCCGTTGTGCGCGGATGTGAGCAGCGCAGTGACGGTAAAGGCGCTCATGAAGAGCTTGGATATTGAGGGGGAGTGCCCAGAGACGGGGGTCTTCACGATGTGGTAGGTGGCTATTTCCCCGGATTTATGTGCAGGGTCAATGCTTATTGGTAGGTTTATAGGGTAGAAAGGTTTAAGCAGAAGATTCAATGGGTTGTTTTGAAGCGGGATATGTTGGCTGTGCTAGACGGATGCAAGGCGGCAGATTTTGTGCTGTTTGTGTTGTCTGCAAACCAAGAGGTGGATCCGTTCGGCGAAGGCATGATTCGGGGCATAGAGGCTCAGGGGATTTCGAATACACACACCATCGTCCAACACCTTGAGACCATTGAACCCGTCAAGCGAAGGCCGGACGTTAAGAAGTCTCTCCTCAGCTACATCTCCCATTTCTTCCCCACAACTACCAAGATTCACGAAACCGATTCAGCACAAGAAGCCCCAAATCTGATTCGATTATTGTGTACGTCTACGCCTAAAGGGGTTCATTGGAGAGATGATAGGCCGTATATGGTGGCAGAGGAGGTCCAGTACGAAGACGAACAATTGGTTATCGGGGGTGTGATCAGAGGCAGGGGATTGAAGGCGGATAGACTGGTTCATATTCAAGGCTTCGGAGATTTTCAAATCGAGAAGGTATTCCTAGAGCACTCTTTCTGCATATCTCCTCGCTGTCGTCCAGAAGTTCACGGTGGGAAAATGTAGATCTGCACCTATCCTTCAACAACACCATCACGACACACAAATATTGATGAGATGGCGGTTGACGCCTCCCCTAGCGCTCTCCAAGTTCTCGAACTACCAACGTCAGAACAAGAAGACCTCACCGAACTTGCCTCCGAAGAAGAAAGGATGCAGGACGTAGCCGACATAATCTCAGAAGCAGGCACCACCATGTCCGAATCCCGAAAGGGTGTCCTCTTAGACGACCATCACTACTTTGAGGACGATGAGTACGTAAAACAAGCCTACGAAGTTCCCAAGCAACTCCCCTCCGGCACTTCAAAATACCAAGCCGCTTGGTACCTTGACGGGGAAGACTACGGTTCAGATGTCGGTGGCGACTCGGAGCCAGAAAATGAAATGGAGATGGACGGGACTGAAGCACAGCCCGAAGACGGAATGGAAGGTCTCGCAGGTCCTTCCGCAACCACAGTTGCCGGCACCGTCTACGGGGATGATGCAAAAAGCGAAATGTTCCTTGACCCTTCCCCAGACCAAGAGTTTGCGCAAATCGCCGCTTTCAGAAACCGCGAAGCCGAACTTGCTGAAGACCGCGAATTCCCCGACGAAATCGAACTGCAGCCCAACGTGCTCGCACGTGAGCGTCTGGCTCGTTACCGCGGCCTCAAGAGTTTGCGATCCAGCAAGTGGGAAACAAGTGAAGACCGACCCTGGCAACCCGAGGACTGGGATCGGCTCGCGCAGATCCAAGACTACAGAGGTATGAAGAACCGTGTCATCAACGAAGCCCTGGTTGGTGGTGTACAAGCCGGCACTAGAGTCCTTGTCTACCTCCGAAACGGATCTCCGGAGGTTGTACAAGCCTTCAAGCCAGAGCGACCAATGATCCTTTGGGGTCTCCTTAGACACGAACACAAGCAGGCAGTCGTCAATGTCTCCATCACAGCCTCCACCGACTACCAGGGCGAAGCCGTTAAGTCCAAGGACGAGTTAATCATACAGATCGGCCCGCGGAGACTCCACGTCAACCCCCTCTATTCTACAGCCGGAGGAACTGGTCCCAACAATGTCGCAAAGTTCGAGCGCTTCCTTATCCCCGGGCGAACCAGCGTCGCAACATTCGTTGGTCCACTAACATGGGGAAATGTTCCAGTCGTGGCCTGGAAACGCGGAGACGGAGAGACGGATTGGGAGCTTGTTGGCCAGGGCTCCTTCCTCGGCGTTGATCGGGATCGTGTGGTGGCGAAGCGAATCGTGCTCACTGGCCATCCGTACAAGATCCACAAGAGGATTGTCACGGTGCGGTACATGTTCTTCAATCGCGGTAAGTTCCTCTCAAGATTTTGTGGAGGTAATAGTGCTGACTCACGTGAACAGAAGACGTGGAGTGGTTCAAGGCTATGCCGCTGTACACGCGCCGCGGCAGGAGTGGGTTCATTAAGGAATGCCTGGGAACACACGGATACTTCAAGGCGACGTTTGACGGGCGAATCAATCCCCAGGATGCTGTGGCGATTAGTCTTTACAAGAGAGTGTTTCCCAGGGGTTCGACTGAGTTTACAGAGTAGACAAGGCAGCTTGGATACGGCATTGATTGATTGGTTGGTTCGGTAAAATGGTGTTTTATGCTTATACTGGGTTCCTTTTTTTCATGGGTTTGTCTTTACGATTTAGATGATTAAAAAAATTGGGGGCTGCTTATGCGGCCCTACCCCTTTCTTGAGAACTTGGCAATGTCAACTTGATCTCTGGGCCCCATCAACCGGGAGTCGCCTGAATACGAAAACATCCCTTCCTAATATTCTCGTATACCAGACGTTCTTTTTTCGCTTGTTTTCGCTTCGCTCATAAGCTCGGTGAAAAGTCTGGGCACGAGAGCAGTCTCACCACATGTGTGTTAGTCCTGCCATAGATTGGAAATTGCCAGAGGACGCATATGATCGCACTACAACTAACGATATCTTGTGTGAACAAGCGAATGTACGCTTGTGACTCACTGGCTCTCGTATTCCCGCACATAAACACTGTAAAGAGTACTGTACCGGCAATTGAGGATGATACGCTTTTTTTCTGATCGGTAATTTTCAAGATACATCCTTTGTCTGACAAGTAATTATGGGGATACCATTCAACTAACATATCTATAGGTGTGAGCATGGAACCGTCAGGAAGTCTGATTGCTGAGGGCGTCATACTCAGGTTTCGCACTTTTTTTGTATTTTCCGCTCTAATCTGGCCTATCTTTCCCCTAATGCGTGTCCAATTGCAACTGACAGATCCCATTGCTGATTCAAATCCATTCTGACCACGACCGTTGTATTTAATCTGGGGATACATACACCCCTCCTGACAGCTGACGTATCATCCGCAATTGCCGGTACGTATATAGTACATTAGGTAGGTACTCGTCTCGAAATTCTCTTTAGTCTATTCTCCCTGCAAGCACATGGTCCACCCCACACCTCAAACCCATCCTGAGTGATACACTATGACTCACGCATCACCCCTTCCTCCCTTTGAGAATAATCTCCGCCGCCCTCTCAGCAATCCCGTAAACTGTAACCTGCGTATGCGCTGCAATTTGTGTGGGAATAACACTCGCATCCACAACCCTGAGTCCCCCTACCCCCTTCACCCTGAGCTCTCCATCCACCGCCTTCCCAAGCGCACACGTGCCCAGCGGATGCTTCACACTCTGTAACTGGGTTTTTACAAACTCCCACAGCCCCTCCTCCCCCTCCCCCTCCCCAACCTCATCTATCCTCCGTGCTAACACACTCTTGAGCGGTTCCTGCTCCGCCACCTTTTCCGCGAACTTCACGCCCGCGAGAATAACGGTCTTGTCGAGTGGCTCGCTGTAGTAGCGCGGGTCGATGACGGGGTGCGCGTGGGGGTCAGAGGAGGAGATGTGGACGCTCCCGCTAGAGAGCGGGTGCATTAACCCAACAAAGAGGGTGAAGTAGGTTTTTCCCGGTTCCGGGGCGGGGTCGTTGAGTTTGAAGGGCACGAAGATGAGTTCTATCTGTGCGACTTTGTCGTCGGTGGGAGAGCGGGGGAGGGCGAAGTTGGTGAAGGGGTCTGGGTGGGAGTGGGTAGAGATTAAGGATTGGAGGGAGGAAGGTGAGAGGATGGAGGTGAGTGGGAGCATGGCCAGGGCCAAAACTGTCGAGGCTAGGATACCGGTGCGGTTTTCGGTGTATTCGGCAGTTGCAGCGGCTCTGAAAGAGGGGGAGGTGCGATATAGGTCTCGCGTTGGGTTGTTGGGGGTGAGTTCGTAGGTGAGTGGGCAGTCTAGGAGTGTTAGCTAGGTGTGAGAAATGTATTACAGGGGGGGTTACAAGTGTGGTCTTGCAGGTTCTCGCCGACGTGATCGTTGCGGACCAGTAACGGCACCCCGGCGGCTGCGAGAACGCTTTCCTTCCCGATCCCTGAGAGCTCGAGGATCTGCGGGCTCTGGATACTCCCCGCTGAGAGAATGATCTCGCTTTTTTCCTGCGAATTGAGGGTTGCGCAGTGTAGTGCGCCGTTGATATCTAGGAACTCTACCCCGCGCGCTACGCCCTCCTTCAGAATTACCCGCGAAACCATGGCCCCGGTCAGGACGATGAGGTTCTTCCGGTCGATATTCGGGACGAGGTATGCAGATGCGCTGTAGCTCCTTGTCACACTCTTCGGCTCAACCGATGACAGACTGTTGTAACCGCCTGTATTCTCGCCGCCCATAGAATCCACTCGTGTCTTCGGACCAAGCTTCTCAAGACTCGGTAGGAACCGCGCTGAGATGCTCGGGAACCACTGCGAAAAGCTCGAGCTCACGGGGCCGTCCGTTCCATGGAACCTTGGCTCTACCGGCGGCGTCGTCAACAACTCCAGCTGCGCCGTGAGCATGGGCGGATGCAGCGTTTCTGCCTTCTTCCACGCCGCCGAAATCGTCTCCCAGTCCCAGCCATACCCCCAGTCATACTCTTCCCGTGCCCCCACGTTCCAGGCCATGAAGTTCAACCCGCTGGAGCCGCCGAGCATACGACCACGCTCCCACTGGATACTGCGGTTGTTGACATGCTCTTGCGGGACGGTGGTGAAGTTCCAGTCGAGTTCACCCCCCAGTGCTTGCCCGTACACGCCTGGGATGTACACAAGTGGGTTGTCGATTTGTAGCTCCCCAGCTTCGAGGACGCCGACGGTTAGTGAGGGGTCTGAAGAGAGACGAGTTGCAAGGGTTAGCCCCGCTGTGCCACCGCCGAGGACGATGTAGTCATAGCGGTGGGAGAGGAAAGAGAGGGCTTGGGTGGAATTGAGAAGCATTGTTGGGGAGGAAATTGGCGGAGAAAGGGAAGGGGAATTTTATACGGAGCTGCGAGTATGTATATACCGCCTTACAGTGAGTTTGTGCACTTACGCCTGTGTTTGTTCGTATCGTTACACCCGGCTGTACGTAAGAACTGCATGTCAAATCAGCTGAGCCAAAGAAGATAGAGTAGCTACATTTAAAATCTGCCTCATTCCGGCCGAGATTCTGTTCTGGGTAGCATGCAGTGTAACGGATTGCTTCGGGTGTAACTGTCTGCAGTTATTGCACGCAGAATATTTTTATATCATGACCAGGAACAACGAACTGCAGAGTTAATTACAGGTGCATAAACAGTACTGCTTACGGGATGAGTTTTGGAGGCGGGGACGAGACGATGTGGTTAAGTCCGCAACTAATCATCCAGACTTGATTACTGTACTATTCACAGTGGTCCGGACGCTGGTTGGTGCTGACGAGTATTTTTCTACTGGACAGTCGTTGCTGACAGCTCTACAATGACCGGACATGGTGATAAAGCTTGGACCACATACTCGAGCCTCTCTATTCCTCCTTTGATA
>Ga0307512_10001151_pt1 | contig 38476 bp, 35 predicted proteins | sample 14_EM_MG_FD_200267 | JGI IMG/M metagenome (GOLD analysis project Ga0307512, IMG submission 200267) | Populus trichocarpa ectomycorrhiza microbial communities from riparian zone in the Pacific Northwest, United States - 14_EM | ecosystem: Host-associated > Plants > Roots > Unclassified | place...
GACTCGCTGCATGTTGCCGTGTATATTTCATACAAGGACTTCATGGATGATATGCGCCGAATCAGGTCTCCATGTGCCACATAGATATTGGCTTCACATCAGAGCCCAACCTTCCAGAATGACTGTTGATTTTAAGGCGATTCAGTGAGGTTGTATCTCATCCAAGGTTGCACATAAGGTTTTGTGGTCTCCGCTGCCGCAGCGAGTGCATTGCCGGTTTGCCTTTCGGCTTTCGCAGACTTCCTTTGAGAGCCACGGTGCTGATTATAGTTGGCACCGCTGCCTCAACAGGGCTTATTGGACATGACGGATTTCGAATTGCCGCGATCGGGATTCTTGGAATTATTGGAATTGGCAGAAGTGCCTTCCGCAAGTTTGGAGATGAATGGTTGGAAGTTGCATTTCTTATCGCCGCCATTCTGAGACCCTCCCAATTGCCTTTGTTGTTTTCGCTGTCTTCTGGGCTTTGTCGAGGTTGCTAGAGCTGTAGGTATACACGATGCGCTGACTCGCAATCGTCTGTTGACTTCGCCTTCGGTTTTCGGTATTGCCGATTGAGGAGTAAGATCGCGTCATTGATTGTAGGATCTCCGACTGATGATCGCGCTCCATTGACTTGTGGGGATGGTATTCAATTCCTCATGTTGGTAGGGTCGAATCCTGTACTCGTGATAATCATCGTCATTGTGGCGACGCGTCTCGTCCATTGTAGCGTCTCTGGCTGCTGATTGCTCCAAATTGCCTCGTAGGCATGATGTTCGACTCAATATCTCGATCGTATTCGGATTCGCTCATTGGCCGGATCGAATAGTTGTGGCCTGTAGTCGTGATAATTGTCATTATTGTGGCGACACGTCTCGTGCGCCAATTGGTCTCTGAACTCTTCTCCGCTGCCATCAGGGTGCTCAACTGGATGATGAAAAGATCAATATCCGTGCTTGCAGTAATCATGCTTCGATATGTCATCTTTAAGGGTGTAATCTCAATTTTAGACTTTATGAAGTGGCGCGTCGGTAAAGGGGTAAAACTCGTAACTGCCGTGAGCGAAACTTATCCGTTTACTGACAAAGCATTCATAGTGTAAGGGCACATACACCAGCGTTCGGCCATATAGGCATACGTATGGTAATTATGGTATACAGTTGGAAACGTGGACTTGAGTAATAGTAAATAGGTGTATATGTAAGATTATCGCTAGAGATCCAAGGCTCGTGGCGAGCCGACTATATAGAATGGCCGTTACCCGGCCACAGTCACGTGTCGCCGTTACACATCCCAGCAACTTTCTCTTCTCTTGGTGTACTGAAAATTGCCTGCAACTCCAACTCTCGCTAACAGGTAAAGATATGCCCTCTATGATGTTTGACACAGTTGGTTTTAGTGTTGTTCACTATGAGAGATGTTTAATGGGTATTGGTATCCCCCCTCTGAGGCTTAAATCTTAGGTACATTGCAGATGGAATTCCTTGTGTGCAATGATATAGGGACTTCAGAGCATGTTCTTAGCTCTAAGCTTGACAGATATTTTGGGGTGTTATAGCCAGAGTTGTCCATCTGGGCTGTGCAGTGACATTTTCGAGTAATTGGGGAGCTGATCTTGAAACAACCCTCACAACAAAAACCACCCTTTTTATTGGCACTCCATTTCTGTACAGTCATTAATTTTTGCCAAAATGCTCTCAAGACATATGAAAGTCAGTTTATAATACTCCCAGGCCACCCCCACAGAGTTGTGGTTGCATTGCTAACTATTTGCTGGTGGGGAGTCAGTTGCCATGCCCAAATGGGCCAGAAATGGCAAAGTTACAATCCAGGGGACAAGATTTGCATTTTCTGTATCCAAAAGATCAACTTATCAGAACTGTATTTCACATATTACTATACAGATCACACTCTAAATTTCCCTGCACTTCCAGGCACTGTAATCCAAAGGATACATGCCAGGGGTGACATTATGGCTAGATTCTTGTGAGGAAAAATAATCTGAAGTCTTAACTACCAAGAGAGTACCAAGTACCGTATGCGGAGTGAATATCAATCGTATTTTTCATAGATCACAACTGGTTAGTTATTATTAGTCATATATACCTATCAGGTATAAGAATCTCTCCAGAAAATTGACAGATGCAAGTTTGTGACAGCTTTCTTAGTCAGTAATTTATAAATCATTGCCACTTTACATAATGTGAATATCTTGCCAATATCCATTCTCCTTGCCACAAGTCCTTCTTGTATATTGAAGTCCCATACTTATCTCCTCACAATAAACCATGATGGATGGACATTATGCTACACAATGTATATTCCAGTCCGATATAGGAATGAATATCTGGTGCAAGTAATTCTGGCATTCTTTGATTGGACAATCAGAAGGACAGAAAGGAGCTGAACTTCCACTTGTGGATACAGATATTGTTATATGTTATTAATTACTATACTGGATGTGAAACTTTACCCTGGAAAATTATCTCCCAGTTGCTCCTGGACCTGCCTAGCATCTGGCTCTTGTTGCTGTTCATTCTCAAGCTACAATTTTAGCAGATCAGATACATATTATTCTGACATGCTTATAATCCAGTACTTCCAAACAAAAATTCAACTTAAGGTATTTCACAGATGAGTCATTGCCAATAGATAAGTTTGTGTAGAAGATAATTATTGTTGATTCTTTCAAACTGAACATATATTGAAATTACCATTCTTCAGTATATAATGCTTCCCATTCACAGCTTTGTTATTCACTAAACCCTTTTGAATGGTGTGCTGATTCCAAATAGCAGTTTGTTATGCTTACCACAGAAGGGATATTGCAATTCACTATAGTTGATGAAATTAGATGCTGTGTGATATTCAACTCTATTACAACATCAGCAAAATGTACAATTGTCTGGAAGCCACATGCAATCTTCCCAGACACTCCAGTTGGCCATGATCAATTGAGTTACAGGATGTCCTGTTAGGCCATGAAAGTGATACCAAGTGAACACCCTGGGAGGATGCCTGCAGGCGAGTTCTGGGATACACTTGGAGGCTGATATCTGGAAAAGTTTGAAGGGCACTGGGAGGATAAGGTTAAGTACACTCAGAGATGCATTTTTATGGCCATTATTGGATGAACTTTGAGATACACTCCAAAGCCATGATTGAGTAAGTTCAGACATGCACCTAGTGATTATTATCATATTAACTCATAGATACACTTGGATGGCATGGTCACGCAAGTCCAGAGATGCACTTGGAGTACACAACCCAAAGTGTTTGAGGATCAACTTGGATGCCATGATCTAAAGACTTTGGAGAACAACTTGAATGCCTTTATCATGTGAACTGAGTTATGTACATGGATGTCCTGATCAGGTGCAAGTGTAGGTATCCTTTGAGTTATTTGATTGGGAGGTAGATGCAGTAGGTGATCAGCTACCACTTGTCAAGGAACTCAACATGGAAGGAATGTGATACACTTTGACTATAGCATCCAGCTCAGGGAGAGTAGGCTATGCTTAGAGGTAAACTCCTGATGGTGGGAACAACGTTAGGCAGGCTGTGAGTGTGAGGCAGTCAATATTGGATGGATGGAGTGACTCAGAGTTGATACATGTTTATGGAATGGTGAGGTACACAGGGAAGACTTAACTTCATGCTCTCTTGTGATTGTAGAGCTGAAGATGTGAAGGAGACAGATCAGAATGAAGATGGGAATGAATTGGGAGAATTCCAGGGGATGTGGGAAAACATGGGTATGACATGCCTGACTGTATTGAAAATACCTCACATTGGTATTCTTGCCTACTTAATCAAGAGGAGTATCTGCCAGGTGAGGGATCATCCAACTATTCGACCAGTGAGTACTCTGAAGTCCCACATTCTGATATTGCTTACACCAATGTCACCTCATGTCACACGGTCTCAGCCACCACTCTCCGATGGTAGGATAATGCATGTCACGTCATTGCTCTCAAACTCTGCATGTCATGTTCATGAGTTACCACTGCATTCTGAATCGATGCAAGATCCACTATCTCCCACTCCCAGGCTGTCTGTTACGTCTCATCTCTCATATCCCAGTACACCCTGTTATACTCAACTGACCACATTCCCAGAATTATGAGACAACCACTGAATAGAGTCACCACCCCCAGTTCACCACCCTCCTGATCTACCACCTCTGCAGAGTCCACCTGCACTTACACCACCACTTTTGATTGAGCACCACGTCCAAAGTGCATCACCCCACTTGCTTCATGATGTCGACCTGTACACCACCAAAGTAGCATCAGAATCGTCTCGAAGTATATCGCTCAGTCCACTTGATTATGCCCTCTAAGTGTATCTCGCAACATGCACCATTATGGCTTTCCAATTCATCTCCAATTATGCTCTATCACAGCCTCCAAGTTGATTTCTGAGTTCACAAGATAACTCCCTCCAAGTGCATCAGTGAACTGGCTTGATTAGAGCATCAAAGTGTATTTCTAAACCTCTATAAGGATGGCTGCCATATGAATTTCTGAGTTCACACCATACTGGCACCCATGTGAATCTCTAAATTCACTCTCTCCAGGCCTCCAGGTACATTGCTTAATACTTAATCATATCTTCCAACCATATTACTAATTTCACTCATTTGCCATCAACAAGTGCTGCTTCATTTGTGCTTGAGTTCCATCTAGAATGTCATCCACCGTATGTACATAAACAGATAGTTCAAGGTGAACAAATCATACCTTATTCAAATATAGCATATCATCTTATGATGATGGAATACAAATATTGTACAAAGTGCAACATGATGTACAATATGGCTTGTGATTATGGAACCTGGGACTGAAAGTGCAACTGCTGTGAGAATACAGCACCCAAGCCAAAGATTACAACAGACCAGAGCAGAGGACTCAGCTGCATTCAAACTTTGCCCAAGATCTTATCAGTGGTCCGAGTTGCTACATCATTTGACTTTCTTATAAGTTCACTTTTGTAGCATCTTGAATGAATCTTCATAACTACTGGTGCTTTCAGTGGCATCTGGGCATGGTCTTGCAGTATCTGAGGGAACTTTGCTTAGCTTCACAATGGTTTGCAAACATCTCAAATACTATGGAGCACTGGTGAGGCCTCTAAGTGTATCTCTAAGTTCCCCTAATTGCAGCCTCCTGGTGTATGACTAAGTGTACCCAATTATCGCCTCCAAATGCATCTCTAAGTTCACTCAAGTATACTCACAAAGTAAATCATGATATTCACTTACTTGCAATCTCCATACACACCACCAATTGAACTCATGTACCTCCTGCAGCCAGGCCAAATTTAGCCCATCTGTAGATGAATAGGTACATAGATACATATATATACAGGCATACATAAATATATGACAATGCAAACTGAATGCATGACATAATGAATCATTTGTGGATTAGTAGTAAGTATGATTTCCAGGCCAACCAGTACATCAGCAAAATTCATTTTACTCACTAGCAGCCTCCAGAAGTGTGGGGGATAATGTTGACCGTAAAAGTAGCAGCATTGATTACAGGAGAGAACCAGAAAATATGGGGGCATTCCAGCCAGCTTTCAGGGTAACTTGGATCTCGGATCGCTGGTACAGAAGTACCCTGGGAGCGATTGTAATCAGTTGAGGAACATGCCGGAGCACCAGAGAGATATTTGGGTGCACCTTGGAGTATTACCAAACCAACATGGGAATCCCAAATGGAATCTATGGAATGACTGGGTCCTGATACATATTTATTCGGAGGGTTGCTAGTGATATCTGGAACCCTCAGAATGTATATAAGCAATGGATTCACTCTCGATGGCAATTTGATATATAGATTATTGTTGATTATTACTTCTGAATTATACTAAGACTAGCTATCATCTTCTTTGAAATTCTGTTTTTTGCCTCATGACAGTATGGAATGTAAGATAGTGGCACCTGATTGAATACTAAATGAAGATATACCGGAACAATAACCTGACTAAGCAAACAAATGATATCAATGGAAGTTGGTGTCAAAGGCATCAACTAGTTCTCCCATCTCATCAGGGCCAACGAAAGCAGCACGACACAATTCATCAATGGCACAAAGACGCTGGAGATGCGCCAACTGTTTGATAATAATTCTTATCTGGCAAGGGGCGAAAATTGAAACCCAATATTGCTTGGCTCGATTGGTGAAATTTATCGAATGTGCAATGAGATGTTAGCTTGTTCCGAATCATAATGGGGGTTTGACAGGCAATATGATATATTCAGATGGAAAAGGGAAGCAACTACTTGGAATCAAGGTGCGCCAGATGGGGAGTGCTGTGTTGAAAGAGGAGTACAGAGAAGGTGTTGGAGGAGCATGGAATGAAACAGAAGAGGACCAATCCAGGTTGAGGAGTACTGATGGGGATTGAGGAGTACTTATCCCAGTGGAGCAGTGCCCAAACCTAGCAGAGGAGTGCCTAAAGTGGGGTATGGAGCATGGAATCAAATAGAGGAGGGCCAGCGCCAATCCAAGCAGAGGAGCACTGATGGGGATTGAGCAGTATGTATCCCTGGGAATGAGCGCCCAATAGTAGAGGATGAGAGCCAAAAGGAGGAGTATGGAGCATGGAATATAACAGACAACTGGCAACCCAGAGAGAGGGGATTCAGGAGTACCGATCCCAGTGGAGGAGTACTGAAAGAGGCGGAATTGAGTGCAGAATGGCATAGAATAGGATCAATTTAGGCTGAGGAGTGCCAGCAGGCATTGAGGAGTGCCTATCCTACCAGAGTTGCGCTGCAGAGGAGGGTATGATGCAGCCCACAATTGTGTGATTGATGAGTACAGTGGCTTGCAGAGTACAATGTATCACAGGGTATGGGCAAAATGTACCTTGATATTCATCTTCAGAAAACCTAACTGTGGCTTTGCTTCAACTGGTATATTCAGACAGTGCAAAATGAATAGCTGTGGCTGCCAGCACTAAAGTCTGTGGAGTGAGAGATAGAAAAATCCGGGATGTAGTAGGCTGGCAACCCAAGCTATTGGCAATGAAAAAGAACTAATGGTATTGTAAATCCAGAACTTCCATCTGGGTAAACTGTGATTTCTTATCATCCATGACCATTAAGAGTTAAGCATTATCAAACAGGAACTCCATAACTTGGATTTGAAGCTCAGAGCCCAAATCCAACCAGTAACTATGGACAACAGTTCGATGAGCCACATCCACCAACCATCCTTGATTGGTGTCGATTATCAGTTTTAAGTATGTATATTTTGGGGTGTAGGCAATATCATAAGTCTGACACAGGATCATTAAACTGAATTCAAGACTGACAGCTTCTTGTGTTGTGGATCTAACTTGAGAAATGGACCACCAGCCAATTGACACCCAGATGGTGCACCTACAGAAGCACCTGCTAATACCCGCTGACAATCCTGAGCTTCAAAGGCTAGTTTCAAAGGATCTTCAACGATGCAGTAGTTCTCGTCGGATATGACTGTCCAAGGAGTCTCCATGGAATATGAATGCCTCCAAAGACCTTTTCGCTACTGGAAAAGTAGCCTTTCAGTGTTAGGGATTGTTCTGATCTCCACTGGCCTTCTGTTCTGGAACATTCTGGTCTCCACTATACTCAGGTAGCATGAACACCTGGGAGGGTGGTGCATCGTCAGAGTTGGATAATTTTTTGAGGAAGGTTGACTATTGGCATTTGAGCAATGGTGGTGGCATTTCCCCAGTTAGATTTCTGGGATTTTGAAACAGAGGGTGTGCAATGACAGGTTTGGTATAGCACTGTGTCCTTGGCAGGGACACCTTGTAGCTTGTCCTGATGTGTCCCATCACACCTGGCCTGGATGTAGAACATCCAGGTGGTGATCCAAATTGTCTTCTTCGATGTCAGATGATAAAGTGGGATCTCCAGTGTATTCCCATTCATCATCACCGATCTCGTGATTGCTATCATCACTCTGTGTCTGCAATCAAATGAGGGATGGTAGCCATCCACTGAATGATGCACAATGGCAGATAATAGGAAGGCAAACATGTAATGGACAATGAAGATTCGCTATTTTCTTGAATGTGAGTGCTCTCTCAAGATTCGGGTGTTTATTGATCTGTGAATAGTTCTTCCTTACGTGGCTTGGGGTATGTTTCATGGCTGAAATAAGGATAGACAGTTGCAGAATTGTAGGAGACAGTGTTTAAGCATTAAATATACAATTAAGTGCACTAGAATAATGGGGAAAATGTGCCAGGAAGTTACACAAGTTTAAAAAGGATTCAATTCGAGATGTGCCCTAAGAGGGTTCAAGAGAAATGACTTCAATCATTGTTATTGATATCATGGGTGTGTGTCAGGTGTTGTGTTTTGGGATGTTGCATGGCGCACCAGATGATGTTGTTAGGTGCACCTGAAAAGATGAATTCCTAATGCGGATTGTTAGCAACTCCTATCAACAACACTCTGTATGGATGAAAGAATTGGAGGTTGGTCAAAGCCAACCCCCATAGAAAGGAACCAGTTGCACCTGAACCAGATGCACTGGAAGAAAACTCGCGACATTAACATGGTGTGTAACATTATCATTTCCCTTTTGCTAGCCAAATGGAGCATATACAACCTAAATGAAAACATGTGTCACTGCATCTGACTCCTCTAGACATCGTAATTTTACATGAAAGTTCAAGCATTTGTGGTAACCGCAAGGCATAGAATTGTTGCAGCGTTGAGAATATGTAGAACTCAACAGAGTTGTGGGACGGTGGAGTTGCAAGGGTTCATAGTAAGGTTGTTATCCATAGAGGTGAAGTATGAATCTCTTTATGACATGTATACACCAGAAGGACACAATTATTTTCAAGTTATTCATTTGTATTATGATGCAGCAGCTATGTTAGCAGTCAATAAGGCAATATCATAAGCATAACTTCCCTTTCATGTGTTCATCTGTGCCATGTTTGCAGAAGAACCTTCACAACAACATTTCAGTTAATGGAGGGAAGAGAGAATTTGGTATACCAAGGAGAGATACAGGCATAGAGAATGATTGGTAAGGAACAATAGATCATTCAGCAGTGTTCTTATTGATTCAAGTACTTGTCAATGCCAAGAATGCTAACCAATGGTTCATCAATACTCACTTAGATTGAAATATTGCGCCCAATATCTAGTCAATTGCACACAGTTAAATTGCATATTTAGTATAAATCTCAGTACAATAATGCTGACATATAATAAATGGTAGAGTTGAAAGCTATATACTACAATGGTATGAATACAGAGTGAGACATCATTTCACAGCAGGCAGAGGAATGGTTGCACAGAAGTTCTGGCGAATTGAGGTGCACCGAGACTTGAATGGTTATTCAGAATTCAATCGCTGGGATTGCAGGCTCGCCTTAGTCTGAGAGTTAATTACACTGTTTGAAGCTGTCTATTCTTAACTTGAGCTTTTAAGATTCTCTCTCTTCAAACTTCTCTCTTGATGGAAATCAGTTCACATAATATATTTTTAGATATGGGTTATGGTATGCCAAACATAAATTTTGTCAGAATCCCATTACTCTGCATTGAAAGCATTGAGAACTTTCAAATCTTTGAGTAAGTGTGGGACATGGGTGAGAGGGAGTTACCGGCCATCTGTGGAGTTGCTGAGCAAAATCTGTCTTATGAGATACTTGCTCTCAAGCTCCAGCTCTTTTAACAGAGCCAGAACTGACGGAATCTATTTTAGCATTTGGATGTGCAGGTCCATACATACTACTTAGTCAATATCGAGCTAAGTGAGGTTACTAATTGGCCATGGCTGTGCATTCATGAATTAGTCCGCAGGGGCTACCTTCCTGCAATGGACAATTGACACAGAGCTGACAGTTCAAGGCATGTTAGCGGCAGCCTTCACAGGCAGATCAAGCATTGATTCATATATTCGCAGAGGCACCGAAGGATGAGCCCCATGCACCACACAGGGAAGCATCTTGATTGAAGACAATCTACATTCACAGCTTGGACTTATTCAAATTCAATGACAGCATGATGAGAATGAAGCCAACAAAAATGTTAAGTGGACTATGCACTAGAGTGTATGTGCTTTGGTGGCATATTTGACCCTCTTGTTGCATAGCTGGGCTGGATTGATACGTCCATAATAAATACCTATTTCTCAAAGCTGGCTTCATACAAAGTCGAGAACGTTATTCTTCACTGGATCGCGGATCTCAGTTGTTCCTAAACTTCAATCTGAGTGCAGCAAATGCACAGCAGTGACAGCAGCAGCTTAGTCATGAATATGCGAACCATAACATGTCATCTGACTCTCTGGGATGCTGATCGGTGGTGGTTCTGACCATCTATCATAGGCCAGCAGAAGGTGGTGCTTCGCAATGAATTAGCAAGCCTATGTCATGTATCGTGACCCACACACTCAATATCATGTACACTGTATTTGATGCCAAGTGGTATTGGCAAATATGCTGTACTGGATGTCTCAAAATGATATGCCCAGCATTCTCCAGTGCACCTGAACTTCAATCAGATGTGAATGAAAGCTGCAGCTTTGCTACAAATAAGCGAGCCAGTGTCTCATACTTTGGCACACATACTTAGTAACATCAACACAGTCTTTTTTGCCAAATTGGATTCGCAAATATGTAGTGATTGACTGGTTATCATGCTATGTGCCATAAATTTCCAGTCCACCTGAACTGCGATCATATGCTAGAAAAAGCTGTGGCTGTTTCAAGATTCAGTGTGCTGTCTATCATTATCTGATTCAAGTACTCAACATTGCATAGAGTGTCTTTATTGCAAAATGGGATTGGCAAATACGCTGTGCTGGATCTGTCATAACGAGACTGAAGACATATGCTGAGGATACTCTGGTGCACCAGAACTTGAATCATATTCCTGCAAAGCTGTGGCATAACCAGGACTATGTGAGCCATATCGTATAGGCTGACATAGATACTCAATATTGCCTAGACAGTCTTGATTCCAAAATAGGATTGGCAATATGCAGTACTCAATCTGACATAATGAGACTCAAAACATATGCCCAGGATTTTCCAGTTGACTTGAAAGTGGTTGAATTTTGCTTTTTTCATGCTTTTGACTTTGAAATGCATACCTTGCATCAGGTTGCTGGTGCACCTCAAATTCACAACTGATGAATGATTCACAACCTTTAATTGAAACATGCACATTATTCTACCCAGGCTATTTACCATGAGATTGGCGAGCTGGAAACTTCAAATTGTAGCTTATGAATTGAATTCATCCCATAATGGTCATAAATAATCTTCAAGAAAACCAATGAATCCCACTGTAATGTTTTCTGACTTAAGAAACAACAATGCCAATATCAGAACTTTGATTCAATTCACAATGACCAAGAGAAAGGATCAATTTATGCGTTACAGTGTGCCAGTCTGGTGAGATTAATTGATGATCCGGACCGGATTACAAAATGGGCAGCCAGTAGATTTCTGATCCAGGCCAGTCACAGATATGGTGGAGAAAGATCTGACCGGACTGCAGATATCCGGCAGCCGATGGTCATAAATCATGACATAAATTACCATGGTGAAAGCCGCCACATATCTGCCAGTTTATGCAGATTGTATGCAGAGTGATCTAGGCCAGTCAAAAGCCATCGGTTGTCAACAGGTATATGCAGGTATATGTAGACAAATGTAGGCTAGTCAATAGCCGGCAGATGTCAACAGGCTTAGGGAGGTATCTGCAGGCATACATGGGTCTGGCAAAAGCAGTCAGATATCTGCAGTCCGGTCAGGCTCCCAGCAGGTTGAGCTGTGTCTGCCCAGGCTTTGGGTGTCCAGCAGAATCAAGGACGGCATGTTATGGGACTCCCAATCAGAAGTCTTGTCGGCAGCCGGCCAGTCCGCTTCGGAAGACTTTGCCTGAGTCACTGTGAGGAGTTGATGGATTTGATTCATAAACATAGGGGACTGAAATTGCGTCACATCCTAACATTGATGATCATGTGCACATTGCAGCAGAATGCACTGGACAACATGTGTATTTCCAATGCTTGGTCCAGTACCATCATTGATGCCAGCAGCACAGCCTCGCGTTCGGCCTCATCCTCAGAGACACCATAGACCTCCCGACCGTTAGGATGTCCGGGTTGCTGTGATGTAGGAGTTGATTGAGTGGCCGTGACTTGTATTCCATGAGTTGACCTGGGCAAATGATGGATGACCCCATTTATGGCCTGATTTTGTATCACTGTTGCCTTTCAAATGCTTTGTGGTTGAAGCTTGGACAAAATTTGAGAATATTTATGATAATGCTGAGGAGAGCTACAGGGAGAGAAATTGCGGAGCGCATAATTAGCCTGCCAATGTAATGGCATTCAGAAGTAGGTTCGCGCCAATAGCACGAAAAGTGTCCAGGGCCCGGAAACCGCAACCTTGTATTGACGATGTGTGATCTCTCGGAAATCGCCAGCCATAATCATACCTTAACGCACCTCTTTACTGCTCTATTATATTACCACATCCTCGTGTGCCACCGGATCTTCCCATACACTCTCATACGTGGCCATATACACATATGTGGCCTTACACTATTGTTACTGTTAACCAATTCGATACGTTTCACTCATGGGATCTCGGGATTCACTCCCTTTGACATGTGGCCAGGGATTAAAGCATTGTATCAAAAACGTGCCTCGAAAGAAGTTTACCCAAACTCAATTGCGCGTCACTGACATACATGAGAGTGATGACACACTGGAGGCAACAGCATCGACAACCGAACGCACTACTGCAATGGTCTTACCTGAGGCCGAGAGTGACAATGAGAGAAGACCTCGACGATCATCTCCAGGATGACCTCCGAGATCACCGAGGCTGAGACAGCCACATCAACGGTTATGTTGGTGATCTCGGATCCCAAATGACTGATGACGATCGTCTAGATGTGGCGACTCAGACCCGGTTGATGATGGAAATGCTGCGCAAACATCAAGGTCAGTGGAAAGCTGAACAGAGACTTGAACGGGACAGGATGGTGGCAGAAGGGGACCCAATTGCTGCCGAATGGGTTGGGATGGGGTGCCAGGCGTGCCAAACGCACCGAATGAAGCGTCGCAGTCCCAAGACCCAATAACCACAAGATGATTGACCCCGTACAGCACTGCGGTAGTGCGAAAGAGCCAGACCGATCTCTGGACTCGTTACGCTCGAGGTTCAACTGCCACGGCCACCGATTCACCCGCGGTGGACCTGATCATGTCAAATACCCGATCTCTGTTCTGGACACCTTCAGTAATTACCAAAATGCGGCATTCAGACAGACAGCAATGATAGACCCTTCGGAATTGACGGGTAACTTATCTGCGGAATCCGACCCACACCACAACGACTTTGACCTCTTTCCATTCGGGATGGGCAAGGTGTATGGGGATAAGGATCAACGTCACGTGGTGGTGATTACGCTTATGCAGGAATACATACCAATTCCACAAGAATCGGTCAGAGCCTATGCGAATCGTGTCAAAGCTAATTGGAGACATGCTAGGTATGCGGCAGGTCCAGACTGGACACATTCCATATCATTCACAAGGATGTTATAAGTGATGGAAGTGGGGAAATGCAACGCTTGCAAGCTCGCAGAGAATGTGGCGTGAGAAGCATCTGTATGGCACTGGGACTGCGAAAATGGCTTGGTCTAGCGGACAAACCAGCAGATGTCACCACCATCAGCCTCAATGGGCAGATAATGGCTCATGTGAGCAAGAGTCAAAGAACAATGTTCACGATGCAGTATATGGAGCACTCATCACCGGTTCAAGAATCAGAATTGCTAGTTTTGCCCATGCGGGCTTATGACTTGGTTTTGGGATTGCCTTGGTTCCAGTCCAGGAAACCTGAGGTTGAATGGCAATGCGGTCGACAATTGGCTCTGCAAACCTCAGGGGGAGCAGCAGTGGTGGCAGTGGACCGGGTAGACCATCAGGAATGCCCTGGGAATAGCCCAGGATCTATGGCTAGGGAGGAGGCGTCTTCCGAAGGTGGCGGTGGTATCCCAGATATTCAAATACTCAGAGCAACTCCCTGTGATGATCTACTGGCCTGTGAGCAGGTCGTCGGGACATTCTTCCTAAGAGTGGGAGAGTGTACAGGGCAGCAGGGAGCAACGGTGGAAGGCATCACCGATCGTGAGTGAAATAGGCCCTAGGCGCTGGACGGGCTAGCAGGGAGCAGCGGCGGCAATGTCGAGAGCGAGGCACACAAGGGTGTACTTTTGTCAATCTTATCGGCTCGCCAAGACACAAAGGGAGGACTGGACGGCGGCGCTTGGCTGTATTTAGGCAAACTGTTCCGAATCTGGGCTGCTGGATATCCGTTCATACCACTCCACGTCTAGTACGAATTGAGAACTAATAGTTGCAGATGGAGCTGGGATAATGACAACAGTGAGGCATACAGATGATAGAGGACTTATCCCAGCAATATACGGAGAATTCATGGAGCATTTCAGCAAAGTGAAGCCGGAGACACTGCCTCCGCATCGGTCAACTGACCATGCAATTGATTTGGAGCCAGCCCATAATTTGCTATATGGGGGGATTTACAATCTATCAGAATTTGAATCAAGCACGTTAAAGGCTTACATCGAGGCAAACCTAGCCAATGGGTGTATTCACCAGTCATCATCGCCGGCACCAGCACCAAGTCTGATCACAAAGAAGAAGGATGGAGGGTTAACGCTTCGTGTTGATTACTGGGCACTGAATCTGGTGACGGTCAAGAATCCATATCCCTTGCCGTTGTTCTCAGATATGCTTGACTGTGTTCGTGAGGCCAGGATATTCACGAAACTGGACATACGCGGTAGGTATAACGTTATTCAGATCATGGAGGGCCGTGAATGAAACACGGTGTTTCGAACGAGTTATGGCCACATTGAATACTAGGTCATGACATTCGATAGATCACACGCACCGGCTGCGTTACAATCCGATGTTGATGATTGGGTATGGCCATAGGGTGACAGCTTCGCCATACGCTACCTCAACAACATACTCATCCATTCGACAAACGAGCAATAGCGTGAGGAGCATCTGCGCCAAGTGGTGCAGCGACTTTGGGAATTTGGCCTGCAGTGCAAAGCCGAGAAGTGACTATTTCGACTTTTGGATGTCAGTTTTCTGGGGTTTGTTATCACTCACACTGGAGTCGGCATGGAGTCGGACGGAATCTCCCCAATCGAGGACTGGCAACACAACAGTCAATTGGAGATTTCCAGTTGCTCCTCAGATTCACTAACTTCTACCAATGCTTCATCCGGAAATATGCCAAGGTGACTCTTCCACATACAGAACTACACAAGAAGGCAGATATGGCTGGCGAGCCACTGAAAGGCAAACCTCAACGCCAGAAGTTAGAAAACCTTGGGAAAGTCAAATGAGAATGGGCTCAGCGAGCTGAATTGGCATTATGGAAACTGAAAAGGACCTTCACTGAGGCAACGATCCTCCAGCATTGTGATCCAGCAGAGCCGATCATCCTCCAAATGGTTGCAAATGGATTTTCGAATGCGGGCAATCTGAATCAGTACCACGATTTCAGGGCTCTCAAGCCGGTGAATGTTTACTCCCGGAAGTGCTCATCAGCCGGACCTAACAAAATCACATATGATCGGGAGCAATTGGCCATCGTGGAAACACTACACCAGTGGCGACACTACCGCAAGGCCGAGAATCAGATGGTTTTAATTGGAAGCGACCACAAGAATATTGAATACTTCCAGACATCCAAAGTGCTCTCCAGAAGACAAGCCAGGTGGTCAGAAACTGTTTTCGCTTACGACTTTGTGATCAATCACCTGGAAGGCAGAATGTGCCCGGCTGATGGTCCGTCCAGACGGCCCGACTACGAGATCATCTACGAAAGGCCTTTGGCACCACTATTTGTAACTGTCTGAGTCGGACCGTACAATGATCTGATGCCAGCAATTATCGTGGCTCAGGCTTCGAACTCCTTGGCTGTAGACATCTTGGCGAAGCTAGTTGATGCGACGGCTGCAGACGAAACAGATATCGGGGGAAAGGAGACTCACAGGAAAGTACTTGCGGGGGCTTTGAGTTACGAAGGGAGGATATACATTCCTGCAGTTGCCCAACTACGCGGAAAAGGGATAAGTCTATTTTATGACAACCCTGAGTCTGGTCATTTTGGTGCTCTTAAGACTACTGAGCTGGTATCTAGGGATTTCTACTGGCCAGCAATGGGCTCGAACATACTTAAGTATGTCACCGGCTGCGAAGTATGCCATTGAATCGAAGTACGTTGGAACGCTAGGCATGGGAGGAACATGCCCTTGGAGACACCATCACGGCCATGGGAAGGCGTCACGATGGACTTCATTACTTACTTGCCATAGTCAATCTCATGAGGCTACACTGGGATCCTCATTATCGTGAACCAACTGACAAGGATGGCAATCTACTCACTGTGCCACAAAGATATCGACTCTCCCGAATTGGCCCAGCTCTTCTTTGAACACGCCATTTGCAAGCGCGGCATCCCGGACAACACAGTTACAGATGATGGCACCCAGTTTACAAGCCAATTCTGGACCCTGGTATGCTCTCACATGAGTACTGACCATTGGCTCTCGACAGCCTTTCAACCACACACAGCCGGGCAGGCAGAGCGTCAAAACCTGACGATGAAGCAGTATCTCTGGGCGTTCTGCAACTACAAGCTGGACAATTGGGTTGTACTCTTACCGCTAGCCAAATTCGCTTACAATATTGCTGTACACACTGCTACCCGGATGACTCCATTCTGGGCGAATCGCCACCACCATCTGGTGATGCAGTTTATGGCCCCGAAGCAACAATCTAGCCTGATATCAGATATCGAAGCAGACACCGTCGCAGCTGTCTTGGAGAAGACACACCAAACCCTCCATATGTACGTGCAGGAGGCTCAAGCCCGTCAGACGACATATGCCGGAGGCATAGAGGTTGTTTTCGAGGTTGGAGATCACGTCTGGCTTTCAACAAGCCACTTCCGAAGGACAAGGCCGGCGGTGATGATGCATTGTAAGTGTACAGGACTATCCACGGTAAGTACGGTCATCAACGAGGATGCTTACAAATCAGACCTTCCATATATGATACAGAAGAACAATGGTCTCCACCTCTCGCTGCGCGACCGCTATATACCACCCACCGCCGGCAAGCCGCCACCTGAACCGCCACCGATGTTAGTTGACGACTCTGAAACTTGCGATGTCCACCAGATCCGTGACTCTAAGCGATGCTACCTGATGTTCGATTATCTCATACAGTGGGCGGGATACAGATATGTACGGACTAGCTGGGAACCTGCGGATAATCTCGGGAATGCGCAGGAATTGGTCAATGAGTTTCACCAAGACCAACCAATGAAGCCCGGATGATGATTGGATTTGGAGGAGTGGGATTGGACGGTCTCTGCGGGGGTGTTGCTTTTCTTACTTTGTCATGGATCCTGGACCGGTATCAATGGCATCAGCATGGGTTGTTACCACCTACCACTGGAGGAGGAGTCTACCCGAGCACCGATTCCGCCGTGAGGCCGCTCATAGGGCAGTTATCTGTTGTGGGTTATATTAAGTTGTGCGGAGGCGTACAAATTGGTTTGATTTCTTTTTGTATGGCGTTTCTCTTGTTTATACAGGTATGTGGCAGCCCAGGGGGTCTGCTCCTGAAGGGGGGGATGATGTTATGGCATTAAGGATTAGGTTCTGGCCAATGGCATGAGACGTGTCCAGGGCGGGGTAACCGCAACCTTATATTGACAACATGCAATCTGTCTGACATCGCCAGCAATAATCTTACCTTAACATACCTATCCAGTACTTTATTATATTACCACATCCACGTGTGCAACCATATCTTCTCACATAATCGCATACGCGGCCATATACCGATATACGGCCTTACAGGTAAAGATAATCTCTACTAGCTATGGTAAAACTATACATGCGCAACTGCTCATCATTTTACTTAGAGTTTGGAACATTTTGAAAAGGGTCAACGATGGCAGGCAGAGGAAGATGGTGGGCAAGTGAATGGTACTTGTAATATTGTAAGTTCTAATTGAAAGAATTGAATTGTTTGTATTCCATACATATATATTCGTTCCAATGCTTGCTTGTCTGTGAAATACCTATCATCTTGATGAATGTCAGGTGTGCTGGCGTATGAGCCCATCTATCTAGCTTACCTTGGAGCAACTGCAAGAGATCATTGAAGACGAAAAGATAACAGACAATAGTGCAATGGAGGTTCAGGAGATAGTGGAGGATGGTGAGGAGGTCCTTGATCCAGATAATAGCACTGCAGTATTGCACACCGTTCGCAACTCAAATAACAATGACATCGAACACTAGTGCCTTGATGAGTCAGTGAAGCTGATGAATGCTCATCGATTTCACTAATCGAAAGCTGACCGAGTTCCCAGCAACAAGTACATCAGCAAAATGTAAATCGGTCCGGAAGCCACATGCAATCCTCTGAGACACCCCGGGCGACCTCACCAGTGCTTCTAACTACTTCTAGATGCTCCCAGACCCTCCTGGAGCTGAGCAAAGTGCTCTCAGACTCTGCAAGAGTATTCACAGGTGCTCCTGAAAGCACCTGCAGTTATGGAGGTGCATTCAGGATGCTACGAGATTTGACCTGTAGGATAGTCAACTTTTGGAGCTCCTGAGACCTCTGCGCAGATCTGCGGGAGACTTCGAGAGCAGCTGAGACCGCTGCCCAGCTCTGCAGGAGTCTTCGTGAGCAGCCGCGACTGCTGCATAGCACTGCGGGATACTTGGTGCCGTATTCTCACAGCAGTGATTCTTACATAGCCACAAGGCATTTTGTCTTATCATATTCATCTTTGTTACAGTCACAAGATTCGCTACATCATAATCTGGCATGCATTATTTAAGTCTCACTGAATATATTCTTACAGTCAATCTGGCTGCAGATGGTAGTCGAGCATAATCGGAGGAGCACCTGGACACGCCCATTGAGAACATAGAGATGCACCCCTTGGAAGCCGTTGTGGTGAAACGATGGAGCTAGAAGGTAGAGAGCCCACCATCAACACTCCGCCGCACGTCTCGCGAAATCCCAACGGAATTCAAGAAAACGAGCGGTGCTGGCTCGAGGAGCGTAGGAATCGGGTGAGAAGATATGATACTACCCGGCGTTGAGGATCCATGCAATTACGTGGATCCACGAAATCTCTGACAGAGTGAGTGAGACCAAAAGTTGGGAAAGATAGAGTGTGTATTTTCATTGTATGATAAGATGAGATGGAAATGAGATGATGTCTATCTACTCCGGGGTCTGCCGAATATATACTCCCCGTCACTGTCCCCTCCGTTACCCCTGTATCTCCGTACACCTGCTGTCGCGCCTTAAAGATATACTTGGTGGCCGTGATTGAGCGTGTTTGGAGATGAACTTGGAGACCAGGATCGAGAGAGTGTGGAGATGCACTTGGAGACCGAGATCGAGTGAACTCAGAGACGCACTTACAGGCCGGGATCAAGCGAGTTTGCCGATGCACTTGGAGACCGAGATCTAGTGAACTCAGAGATGCACTTGGAGGCGGCAATCGAGTGAGTGTGGAGATGCACTTGGAGGCCGAGATCGAGTGAACTCAGAGATGCACTTGTAGGCTGGGATCGAGGGAGTATGGAGATGCACTTGGAGGCCATGATCGAGCGTGATTGGAGGAGTACTTGGAGGCGGTGAATCTGGAGGTAGTTCTGGAGGGCGGCGCGACGGGAGCTGAGACTCTATTCATTGGTTAACTCATAATTGTGGGAATGTAGAGAATTGAGTACAACATGGTCTGCCGAGAGATAAGACTGGCTGGGAGCGGGAGACAGTCGATCATGGGATGATGCAGTATGTGGTGTATGCAGTACTCAGTGTATGCTGTACTCGGTGTTAACTCTTGATCATGGCATGGACAGACAGATTGGGATGACTTAACTTCGTGTTCTTAGGTGATGGTAGAGTTGAGGACGAGAAAGGGAGAGATGAGAGGAGATGGTGGAAATCATCATGAGAAACTGGGACTTAAGAGAATTTCGGGTGCGAGTCAATTTACCATCCCCGATACGGCAGGTACCAGTCCTGATCCGGCATGTAATTGCACCGAGACGAGGTCTTCCCAACCCAATCAGGCAAGCTGTACCCGTGATTTCTCATATCCGCTTGTCTCCTCCACATCGTTCTCATCTTCATCCCCCATCTCTATCATTCTCATCCACAACTCTACTATCATCACAGAACACAAAGTTAAGTTATCCCTCTCTATCTCTCCATGCCATCATCATGAGTTGACACCGTGTACAGCATACACCGAGTACAGCATACACCGAGAGTACAGCATACACCGCGTACAGCATCCGCCGAAGATTGTTAGTCTTCCCATCATTCTCATGATTACGAGTTGACCCCTGAATGTAGCTTCTGGCGTGCCTCCCTACACGATCGACCGCCATCAGCCAGCTCCCCATGAGAGCTCAAAGGTAAAGTCACATTCCCACGGTTGCGAGTTAGAACTAACTAACTGAAGACTAGTGTCTCAGCACCCGGGGCGCCGTCCATCGACCGCCTCCAAGTACTCGTCCGATCTCGCTCGATCACGGCCTCCAAGTGCATCTCCAAACTCGTCGATTACGGCCTTCAAGTTCGCATGATCATGGCCTCCACAAGTGCATCGCCAAACTCGCTCGATCACAATCTCGGAGTGCATCTCTAAGTTCACTCGATCACGGCCTCCAAGTGTATCTCCAACTACCCTCGATCACTGCCTCCAAGTGCATCTCCAAAGTCGCTCCATCACGGTCTCGGAGTGTATCTTTGAGTTTAATCGATCGTCATTTTCAGGCGCACTTCGAAATGCTCTCAAGCACTGCCTGCAGCCAGTCTAGATATACCGTGTGTAGATCGGTAGCTATATAGATACATGGATGAGAATACAAACAGAATACATGAGTTTTAAAAATCGTTGAACGATAAGTAGTAGCTATGATTTCGAGGCGCACCAGCAGCGTTCCGAAAGGGGATGTTGTTTTCCCTAGACTGCTCTACTGTGATTCGAGGTGCTCCCAGGCTTGCCGCAGGCGCCCCCAGGCGCTCCCAGACCTGTCGTCGGCGCTCCCAGGTGCTCCCAAAGTCCTCTTCAGCGCTCCGAGGTGTTCCCAAACTTCTCACAATCACTCCCATGGTACTCCTGTACCAGTCATCAGAGATCCCAGTTACTCTGAAGGCCGGCCAGAATGCCCTCCTAGGGTCTGATACTCTCCTGAAATTGACACATCTGAGTTTACACTCCACATCCTCTCAGACACTCCTGGAGTGTTCCAGTGACTAAAATACATTTTGCTGATGTAGTTATATCCAGACCTGCATGGACTCAAGTTTCTGGCACATAAGGTTCGGGCGATATAGTTCGTTTCAAGCAAATGGGTTCGGAAATCAGATATGCTAGGAGCGCTGGTTGCAGATGAAATGGGTGTTGGTAAGACTTTCACCTCAGTGGCAGCAGCAATGAGATGCAAATCACTGACTGGAAATGTTTTCGTGAAGTGGCCGCTCTCAATGTTGTGGGGGTGGAAGAGTGGGTCAATATGGCACAGAACAACTATCCCAGAATTATTGGTAAAGAACAACAGTGGTATATGATGCAGAAACTGAGTTCAGTGCCCCACCCCCTTCTAGAAATCCAGTCAGCTCCACCTGTAGAGCATACAGTGTTTACATCAGCCCTTGAACCAATCCTTGTAGTCACAATGCCCGGAGTGGAAGAGAAATTCACCAGTGCCATCAACGACATGACACATTGAACCAATTTGAATCTGGTAAACTTGTTGGATGCTGAAAATGTGAATCTTGCCCATGAGGATCTGAACACAAGTATTGACGAGCCTGAAAACTGATGGAATATCTGCCTTATCTCATATGATACCTGATCATCCAGAGCGAAACCATCAAGCAATGGCCAACTGTCCAACTGATAATAGAGCTTTACGATTTTTGATGAGTCACACAGGTAGACGACTAAAATGAATGTTGGCGGGCAAATTGCGATGAAAGCGAGGATTGGATTCAAACTTCAAGTCACAGCTCTGAAGGGATTCCATTCACTCTATGACTGGTGTTATCAGTAGATGAGACTGTTTTCAGGTGGGCCTGATGATCCAGAGGTTGATTCTTTGATGGAAATTCATGTTGCAGAGACACTGTATTCTGCTGTGCAGTGTTTGATGCATGTAATCTGGACTAAAGACAAAGAAGCTCAACAGGATGTGGCACACCACATGAGACAGACTGCCAAGCGTTGAATGATCTGGAGGTAGTCGGAATCGAATGTAGTCAATAGAAAACCACTTGTTTCAATACCAATGAAGAATGCACACCTTGGTGATCTTGTGTGGACTGAGGAAGAGCAAGCAACACCGAAGACCCAAGTGGAGAGATACACTTCACAGGGTGATTCAGGAGTATGGAGGTTCCTCGATGGCGGCTGCTATGGTTTTTGGTAGTGTTGGCAGACACAAAGAATCGCAATGACATTTCAGGACAATTGTATGATGAGTACTAGCCACTTGATACTTGGGTAGATTTTCGGAATGTCCAATCGCTGGGAGAGATATTGCTGCCAACGCTTGTGAACGAACCAGGGGAATATCCCAAACCAGACCAAGATGTCATATCAAGAGAGGTGCTTCTTCTGAAACAAGAGAGAAAAGAAAATTCGCTCCCCATTACACTCCCTTTACACTTGGCAATGCTATTTTGTTCTCTGCCTGGCCAAGTTCATCATTTGAACCGGTGGCTAACTGAGTATTTTGTGGGTCATGTGGATATATTCCACATGTATGCAGAACTGGAAAACGATGAACACACAGAGATGCAGCTCAATTTCCAGGATTGAAGAAATCCCTCTGTGTTTGTAACTACACCCAAAGTGGGAGTGACAGGCCTAACTCTTACAGCAGCAAACCATGCAGTAAAACCTCAGAAGTCCTGGGGTGTGAATGAGCAGCATCAGGCATGTGCATGAGCTGTCCAGCTAGGGCAATACATGGTTCCCCAAAGTTGGTTACTTGCTATGGGTCCTGGTGGCTATGATAACTGTACGACCGATTTCTACCAACACGCTGCATTGGTGCAAATGAGTGTCCTGCATGACGTGATGAGTTGACTGAATCTCATGAAGTCAAAGATTTACAGGAGTCTGGACTCTTGAGATGATGAAATGAAGTGGATGACAGAGAATGGAGACAAATTGTAGTCCGATTAACCATCGTCTTACATTATCAGATGCCTTCATCAAGATACCCCTCATTTCCAATTCAACCAATATAATCTTTTTATCTAATGCAAATAGTCACAAAAGGTTGTTTGTTAGGCCACTTTGGATCGCTGCTCACACCTGTGTATGACCGCTGCAGTTGGTTGCAGGATATCATGTTATTGTTGCTGTTTGACATCTAGCAAATCACAACCATGCAAGTTGTATTTTGCAACTCTAGGAGGTTGTTTCTCACCTTGCTGCCCATGCACACTCCCAAATCCGTCACCAGTCGATTTTCTCCCCACCTTCCCTTGTTCCTTGACTCCAGAATATCACTTCCTCATTTCTACAAAAACATCTGAATCCACTGCCACCAAATCCAGTTGGCAGTATCAAAATTTTGCATCCACAGCCAGTTCTCCAATGTCACCAAAACTCATCAACAGCTTGCTCCCAGCGCATGAGCCCATCTAGAAGCTGTTCCAAACAGTTCTGCCCCTGGATCCTCCCATGAGACTGTGTCTCCAGAAACTCAGCCACCCATACTATCTTCTGCTGGTTGAACACACTGTAGTTGGCCTGCCCAATCATTTTGGAAAATTGATTCAAGGTGAATTCAGTTTGCTTCAGGCTGAGTGGGGGTTTGCCTTCTGCACTGCCCAAGTCCGATAAGTCATTGGTCAGATCCTTTGAATCATATCCATCTTTGGAAAACTCCGGGATTTTGCGCAAGACCCCAATCCATAGAAGCTCTGCTGTCTGTGGTTCTGCTGTAAGCTGGAGTTGTTGCATTGGGAGTCTTATGGGTAATCTCCCAGGTGCGCCAGAAGAAAGTCCAGGTGGAGGAGTAGAGCTGGAAGATATTGGCTGAATGACTGGATTGTGTCCTGGTGAATCTGGTGGCACTCTCTGTGCACCTGGAGATGATGGCCCTGGTCCTAAAATCTGCAGAGGGGGGAACATTTGACAACCACCATAGCCACCCTGGTGGAGGTCATATCAATGCCATAGAATTCCATAACTTGGATATCTTTGACTTGCACTGGTGCTTGATTACACACTGTGTGTGATGTTGAATTGAGAATGATTATATAACTGAGCTGCAGGAACTGGCTACTGTGAAGGAAGGCAACCATACCCCTGCAGCAGATGACATTGATTGGAGTGTTTCCCAAATCAACTGTCTTTGCCAGTGGCAGTTTGTGAAGAACAATCTGGTGATCCTAAATTGTTGTCTTGGTATTGTTGTGAGGCAAATAGGTCACTCAGTGGAGCCATAATCATTTTCTTGACTGGAGATCTGTTCATCAACATTTTGTGTAAGCAATCATGGTGGTAACCTGGTAGAGATGCGATATGTAATGCACAATGAGTCGGACTATGGTTGACTATAGTGCAGGTACCTGTGACCTGCAGTGAGATGTTGGGCTTCACAAATCCCATGCTGTCATCATGAACTGTGGTGTGTCACTACACCTTTGATCTGTGAAACCAACCCAGCTGAGACCTGAATTATTAATCACACACATCCTGCCATTCCTTGTAATATGGTTGAATACATACACTACGATATTGGATACATTCTACTGTTTGCACTGGTTTCATGACTTTGAACATTTTAGAAGCAATCTGATAAGATAGCTGTAGGAACCCAAGAAGTAATATTTGCAGTTTCCAGGTTAGCACGATGGGGGATATTTCACATAAACAGTGTGTGTACAACCTGCAACCTGATCCAATTAGAGGCCTGTGAATCCAGCGGCAACAGTGCTTGCTTTCTATAGTTTTCCTTGTCCAAACATCTTTGTTTTCCTCAGGATTCATGCTACTGTCCAGGATGTGTACTGAAGAAATCATTCCACCAGCCTATCAGTTCCCGATGATCATTGCATGGTAATCCAGCTAGCTATGAATTTTCATGTCCATTCAACTGAGATTAACTGCTTTCATTATGCCCACCTCAGGGGCTCCAGGTTGTACAAAGTCACAAACGGAGTATTGGCCATCTTTATAGTGAAATGAGAATGCGAAATGCTCCCTACCCCATCTTGAAAATGAACATCAATGGAGCGTCAACAATCTTTGGTCGTGCAGCTTTGGTAATATAAGTGGCACTTGATCGCTAACATCCATAAACAAGGATATGGCAGCCTTTACAGGCCAATATGTACGGGATATTCCCGCCACAGCCTCTGGGACAGTAACAACGTATTTCCTTTACAGAGCCACCTCAAAGTGTTCTTGAGCCTTTTGACATACAAAAACAGTCAAAAAGATGTATATAGAAAATAACGGCCACATCGAGCTGTGATTAACTATGATGAATGGCCAACAATCATTGACACTCTGTTGACACTCATTTTCAAGATGGGGCAGGGAGCATGTCCCTTTCTCTTTTCACTCTAATGGCAGCCAATACTTTGGTTATGACTATCTGCAACCTTTTGCCCCCCAGATTACCCAAGATACACGACCAACAATCTTTGACGCTCCGTTGAGGTTCAATTTCAAGATGGAGCAGGGAGGGCCTCACAGTATGTTTTACCTATAAAGCCGGGCAGAAATTCATTTTTGACTGTCTGCAACCTATCGGCGGTCGGATTTCCCAGGACGCAAGACCAAACATTGTTGATGCTCCATTGACGCTGATTCTAAGGTATAGTATAGTCAATATCTGCCGCAAACGATAATTATATAAATATATATTTGGACTTCTTGGTTGCCTAACTATCCGATTAAGACTCAACCCATTGGCAAAGCCCAGCCCAGTAATATCCTTGCACAGGCCTGTCTCATTCTATTGAAATTGATGTGTCTTTCTGAATATTACATTTCACCTGCTATTGTTATATTTATGAACAAATAGCCTCCTGCGACTGCTCACTATTCTCGCATAATATTCCTCTATGTGAAATTCTTAGTCAAGCAACATATAGAACCTGCTGAAAACATATTGACCCAATCAGTACTACTTTTTCTTGTTTCCAATATTCCTCCTTGTTTCCATTGCGCTAACAGTCATCAACCCCTGTTCAACCATTTTCGTTGACCTCAGTGTTGGCCGAATCAATCCAGGAACATTTGGTGCGGCACTCACAACCCAGTGCTCTGGGCTTTCCGAAGCTTTGATGCAATTGTCTGGCACTATATCAGATTTATTGTCTGCCTTGCGGTCTTCTTTGGTGACGTTTGGATTATCACAATGACTGTTCGAGTTAAGCCAATTTTCGGTGTCGGAAATGCTGTCAGGTGCACACTCCTCATCACGTTTGACCAGACGACGGCCGATTCTGCTGATTCAGCGGACATTTGATATTTCAGTTCGTCCTCCAGGGAGGTCCTTTGCAGATGAAGGGGTGGCAAAGGTGATCTTTCTGACAATTTAAATGCAGCCGCCCCATCATATTGAGAGTTTGACCATGATGCTTTGATGATCTCTTCTGTACCTGAAATGTACCCTTTGGCAGTCATTTGCATGTTTTCAGCGCGGGATTCTCTCTCTGTAGCACGTTGGTTTTGGCTGCCTGCCACATCTCCAAATAGTTGTACACCTTGGCCATTCTGTGCAATGTTCGTACCTTCACCTCTTTCTTCAATTCCAAGTCGTTTTCAGTTTCCGTGTTATCCAGTGCTGCGCAATTCCCCACCAATATACCTTTATTTGCTTGAGCAAACTGCCTGACTACGAGTTTTTCCTGAAGTGTCTCGCAAGGCGTTGTTGACTGTATCAGGCCAATATCATCTCGCCGAAGGGAACACCTTGCCTCCACTCCAACGCCATGTGGTATAATAGAGAATGTGTCACGTGCCACAGTGGAGAGATCAGCGTACTTTGGGTGCATTTCCTCTTGCTGGTGCCACCAGTCGGTGATAGCTGCTAACAAAAATGGTCTGCTAATCTGGGTGGGATCAGAGTGGTAATCATGAAGATTTAGATTAACTTGCCCCCAGTTCGTTGGTGCTTCAGGCGGTGAATTCAAATTGAGCCTTGCGGCTGTCAATAAGCGTGCTGTGCAATCACTTTGTCTGGGTGTCGTTTCAGCCACGCTTTTAGGTGTGAAGTATTCTTCATCATTGCTGGGCAAATCATACGGATCGAAAGGCAATTGACCAAACCCAGAAGCCTTTACAGAGGGGAAGTGATCGCTGTGCGGGACATTTTGGGGTTCAATGACGGACATTCGTCGATGTTTGGCACAGTAGTTGTTCTCCACGTACTTCAGAAAGGCATCCTCATGCTGGGTAGTATAAGAGGCCTCATGCTCAGGATTAATATCCATCGCCCTATCCCACTTCCTAAATGATCGCAACTGCTGGAAAGGATCCAGGATATGTGCCGAAATGAGGAGCAGACCGGTCATTGGAGTGACTTCAGCATATGATTTTGGAAGCTACTGAGTTGCAACCTTCACAGCAAAGTATAAGTCTTTCCTCCATTGTGTCTGCTTCCTAGCCAAAGCTCGCATAACGCCATCCATATGATTGAACATGTCATTCTCGTGATCGGTAAGCTCGCTCAAGCAACTCCACTGTCCAATTCCACTGTGTTTTCACATCCATAATAAGGAGTACTGCTATTCGTACATTGGCCTTTTGACAGTCAGTGAACTCGTTTTGACAACCAGGTGTCAGAGTAATCATTACAGCAAGCATTCCCTGCTATATGAAGGTCAGTTTCAGATCTTTCAAAATGTCTTGAAATACGTATTGCCCCAATTATCTTTGCCAAACCCGGTCGCATAGCCGACATGTTGTGGATTCTAGCATTGCCCCTATTTCGCTGTCATTGACTCTTCCCAATGTCTGTGCTTTCCTTCTCTCCAAATTGCTGATCGCGCTCATGGGCTTCCAAAGACTTAGTGCAGCCTGTTACACCCGGATTGCTCATGAACGCACTATAAGCAAGCTGAATGACGTTTGCCATGCACGATATGCGGTTTCTCATCGCAGGCCACCAGATTCCCGAGGCCTCAAGGGTTGATAGTAGTTCCCGAGTCATCGAGTACTTTGATGAAGCATTCTCAGTGGTATTTCCAATTAAATGGCTCTGGGGAAGATCGAAACGATCTAGAACCTCCTTCAACTCAATGGCCAACCTTGCTCCGGAATGTTGACCCGTGACCTACGATTCTTAATTAGCATTTGATATACTCGAAGATCAGTCTATCAACCTTGTCGAATGCCAGTTGTACATCTCGCAATGCCCAATTTTGATCCATATAGTATGCAATTACCGATGTTATCGCTACTATGTTTGTGGATGTCCACACATCCACAGATATCCTAACTTTATTTCTTGACGGCAGTTGCTTCTGAATTGCATCCACTGTCACTGAGTATTCCCTCCGGCAAATTTTGCTAAGGGTGCTGGTGGATGGCAGCACGAGCTCGCCACGTAATGTGTTCAATGACCGTTGCAGCTCAACGTTTGACATAGCATTCCATGGAATATGAGCCGAAACGAATCCTAACATGCAGTAGCGATTCCAGGTATCTTGGTGAAATTCGGAAGTTAGGTAGTGCTTTGGAGCCAGTTTTGAGTGCGCTGTCATTGAATTTGATAAATATAGGTAAGATCTAACTATCGAATAGGAATTTCTTTTGCGAACTTACCATTGCAATTCCACGACTGCCTTGTCTCTTCAGTGTGGCTAAAGTGGTTTCATCAACGATTGTACTGGTCAATTCAGAAACCTCCCACTCTGTTAATTCGTTTAACTTTGCCATATGCCCTTGTGCCACCAAGTGTTTCCCCAACGAGCTGGTCCCATGTTCTGATGGATGGCGAAGAACTTGATGACAAATGATCCATATGATGCCAGGGCTGCCAGTCTCCTCAATCCCGCAGTGCAACTAGAATCGCCACGAAGCAGCATGTCTAGAATTACTCCATACAATAGGACGTTTCGAGCCCACATTCATTGAAGCCCACCAAACATTGAATATGATTTGTAAAGTACGGTTGCTCAAATCGCGAATAAAGACATGTTCATTTTGGAAGATATCATAACCTCTATCGACGAGGTATTCATTGATTGGGAATCCAACATGGTTGTAGGAATTTGAAAGCTCTGTAATTCCAGTTGAGAGACTGTCAAAAGTTACATTATTGTTGAGTAGAATGCTGGTGCTAAAATAGTGACTGTTGAGCTACATGAAAGACGAAAGTAAGACCTGTTAGACATTGCATGCATAGTTGTGAAGTTGTATAAAGGGGCATACTGACAAGACGGACCGTTAAAAACTCTATTTACAAATGATGCAAGGCATTTCGTTGCTGTGAAGCATGCTGAGCCCCAGGTAACATGTTGCCACTCGGCAGACATTTATTTTTAGGGGGCGGAAGCGGAATTGTTTCTGGCATTTTTGCTCACAAAGGCTGCCTATATGTTGATTATGGGTGTATGTCAATACACAGCCCTTGGATTGTGCGAATTGCATAACCAATAATCATTGACAATACGTTGACGCTCCATTCATGCTCAGTTTAGGGACATAGTTGCGATGCTGTCGCAACAATTTTTGCCTAGAAAGGTGGCCGGTTGTTCAATGATGAGTTAATGTCGCCGCACAGCCCTTGGGTTTGCGAACATGCACGGCCAAAAATCGATGACACTCCATGGACGCTCATTTTTAGGACATAGGAGCGATGTTGTCGCAAGCATGTTTGCCTAGAAAGGCAGCCGATATGACAAGTATGGACAAATGTCACCCCACAACCCTTGGATTTCCAAAGATGCAGGGCCAATAGTTGGTGACGCTCCGTTGGCGCTCATTTTTAGTACACAATCGCGCTGTTACCCCAAGCATTATTGCATAGAGAGGCGGCCAATAGTTCAATTATGGGCAAATGTCACCGCACAGCCCTTGCATTTTCCAAGATGCAAGGCCAGAAATCATTGACGCTCTGTTGACGCTCATTTTTAGTACATAGTAACCATGTTGTGGCTAGCATTTTTGTCTAGAAATGCAGCCAATATCATAATTCTGGATGAATATTGCCACACAACCCTCGGATTTTGAAAGATGCAACACCAAAAATTGTTGATGCTCCGTTCACACTCATTTTTAGGATACAGTAGTGATGTTGCCCCAACCATCGTTGCCTAGAGAGGTGGCCGATAGTTTGATTATGGGTTGATGTCGCTGCACAGCCCATGAATGTTCCAGGTTGTTATGCCAGAAATCGTTGATGCTCCATTGACGCTCATTTTAAGTACATAGTAGCAATGTTGTGGCCAGCATTTTGTCTAGAAATGCAGCCAATATCATAGTTATGGATTAATGTCGCCGCACAACCAGTGGATTTTGAAGGATGCAAGGCCAAAAATTGTTGAAGCTCCGTTCACTCTCATTTTTAGGACACACTGGTGATGTTGCCCCAATCATTTTTGCATAGAGAGGTGGCCGATTGTTTGATTATGGGTCAATGTCACTGCACAGCCCATGCGTTTTCCAGGATGTTAGGCCAGAAATCGTCGACGCTCTGTTGACGCTCATTTTCAGGACATAATAGCAATGTTGTTGAGAGCATTTTTGCCTAGAACGGCGGCCGACAGTTCCATTATGAGTCAATCGCGCCGCACCGCCCTTAGGTATTATACGCTGCAATGCCAAAAATTGGTGACGCTGCGTTGCCGCTCATTATCGGTACATAGTAGCAATCTTGTTGCAGCATTTTTGCCGAGAATGGCAGCCGATATTTCGATTAGGGGTCAATGTCGCTGCACAGCCCCTGGACTTTGCATGATGCAAGGACAGAAATCGTTGGTGGTCAGTCGACGCTCATTTTTGGGATGGGGCAACAAACGTATCGTTTGCCTTTTTGGCTAAAACGCCAACCAATACATTCACTTTGAAAGGACGAGACAATAGAGCCCTTTGATTGTCGAATGTGTAAGACAAAAAATCGTTGACGCTCTGTTGACGCTAACATTAAACACATCAAAACACACTTTCTTCACCCACTTATTGTATGCAAGGAATCGCAGATTCATTATTGACATCCACAATTGTGTTTCTTAGTGTTGTAATTTGCATCCAGAAAATTTGTGGCCTCTCAATTTCTGATCAACCTCTGTCCACGTTATCTGAGTGAGTAACGAGGAGGACCGATCACATCCCTTTGCTTTCGGCTGGCAATTTATGGCATGTAGATCATTTGACTAGTTTTTGATTAATATAGCTCAATTTGCTCACCTGTGCTCATCCAGCTCCTTGTCCTCAATTTCCATGACGTACCATAAGCAATTTGAAACATCTCAACCATGTGCACCAGGTCTGTGCGGAGAGTTATGCAGGTGGATGAGTGGATAAATGCGGCATGACAGTCGTCATTCAGTCTGATCTGTATTCAGCACAGTCCGCTCCTTCTATGACCCGTATGACATCACTGACTTAAAATCTTGTCAGTAGATTTTGTCACTAATATAGCCTTTGCTTTCTCACTTAACCGTAACAGGCTGGACAATATGAAGTTTGTTGGCTGTCGATCAACTTGATTCGGGGTATACAACATTGCCATGGCCCGTATGACCATTCCACACACACTGATAAATTATCATTTCTCTCGATTTGGTCACTGAAATCAAAAAAACACTGACACCTATGAATATGGTACTCAAATTGCTTATCACAGAGTTATGAAGTCAAAAATACCAATTTACCCATCTATTCTTCCGCTGATGCAGGAGCCATCACCATGTCTTCGTCCAAATCCGATCTCCATATGGTAATTAGCTGGGGAGACTATACGCAGGGGTGACAGCTCATGGGTTCAAACGGGCTTGTCATTCTGACCAGGTGATGAATCAGGCTGCACGGCGGGCGTAAGACCAGCTAAACCTGTATTTGAATGTGTCTTCCCAGAACCTAGCCTAATATGACTACTTCCTGGTCAAGAAGTCACTTCCGGCATTTGCAATACTCTGGGGACAAGATCAAGACAATCCATAGGCTCTCCAAATGTTCTGGGTGCAGGTGCAGCTGCATCATCATCCGTTTGCGGTATAACGAGTGCCGGAACCGTAAATTCCGATCTGGCGTACTTCTTGTCGCTTGGGCAGAAGTAGTCGGCTGCATCCCCCCATCCCGGTTGTGTCAATGCATCAAGCTTCATCTGCTTTTGCCGAAACCTCTCCATGTGCTGCTGTACCACAGTGGAGATTGTGCCCATCACCCAGCCGGGTTCGTCATCATCGCTCAGCTTGCCCTGCTCTGTCTCTTTATCATCCTCATCATCCTCATCCTCCCCATCATCAGAACTTTCAAGATCGCTCAGACTGTCTCCAATAGCCACCATCACCTCCTCAAACGTCTTTTCGGGTTCTCCAGTTGTCAATCCCATGTTTTCAGCTGTCCCCATGTCTTCCTCCTCCATCATAATCGGTGCCTCTGCATCTTCAACTCGCTCTCTTGCCACAGCGATTTCTCTCTCAGCATATTGCTTGATCAATTTCTTTGTCTCTTCATTGCGTAAGAGGTGAGTTTCTCGTCGTTTCTCTGCCGCAATCATCTTTTTGGTTAGCAAGCTGTGCAATGCCCCAAGGGCTCGGACTCTTTCTGCTTTCATGCGGCTGTTGCCTTCATTTGCTTGACGACATCGTCTTGTCGACCGCTTTGTTGATTTGCTGTATTTGCTCGCCGGAAGTGGCACAAAGCACTATTTCAGAGCATTGACCATGGTAGTTTGTGTTGACTTTATTGTTAGGCGAGATGTTGGATGTTGCGAGATATTGACAATATGGAGACAAGCTACAGCTTGTACGTCAACGTTGGTATATTTACTCAACTTGAACAAAGCAAAATCTGCGTTTTGACTGTGAATAAAACGGGAATAGTTCGGCTACCTGTACAACATGACTGGATTGTTTCCGTCAGTTTCATGTATTATCCCAGGGACATTTTGAGACCAACATCAGCGAACATCATTTACCTCGAAGAATGTACTATTTATATCTGACAATCATAAGATTTCAGCTGTCATATGCCACAATTTTTCCATGGAAACAAACAAACAAAATCTGACCGACTTATTGCACAACATGAGCCGGTGGGAAACCCCAGCAACTTGCAGTCATACGCAGCAGGATTCATGTTGAGTATAATGTACAAGTTCGCTGCAACTTATCCCATTCTGACATGAAGCTCACTATGTGTTCCTCAGGACTTCCCAGTTCTTTTCGTTATCATCTTCCTCTCATATTCCACACCACCTAATCATGGATACACAAACACCTCAGCCAGGTTGCGATGGGTACGAAGCAAGCCGATCAACATATGCCTCATTCAATACATCGCTCCTTGGCACACAGCAAGAACGCAGACATCAGTTAATCCACCGCGACGCTGCCAAAGAACCTACCAATGATATAACCCAGTATGTGCATTTCAAAATCGTCCGTAAGACTGGAAGCCGCAAGAATCAGAAGCAGCATACAATTGGAAGTGAGTATATTCATACCGTGGCGAACGAACGCCAATTGACTATATAATGTACACCGGGTCAATGCAGAGAGATAGGTGACCACTTTATTGCCGCTCGAAATGGGGAACCTCCATTGTTGACCCAGGCATTTGTCCGCACATTCCACTAAATTGAACATCATCATGTTGTCGCCTCTGGGATTCGAGCAGACGAATTTCGTGATAAGCATCCCCGGCAGTGGGCGAAAGATGTTTTAATAACATTAGAGGAGGCTACGGAAGCATATATGGTCGAGGTACTAGCCGAATCTCATTCTTAGAGCAGCAACTACTTTCTTGTTGGTTTTCAACATGTCTGCGACTATGGCAAGGCAAGGAGGTCAGGAACAGCTGGAACAGTCCGACATGCACCTTACCTTGATTATGGCCAAATGGCCAGAGGCGGGTTTTCGCGTTCTGCAATATAAGAAATGCAATGTCCGGTCAAGAAAGCTCACGCCGAAGTCCGAGAAGTGACGAAGTGGGTGGATGAGTTTCAAGGGCATATAGAGGTGAAGGCTGCAATGGAAGAATACGTGGCCATGCTTCGTGAAAACCACACAGACATTCGCCTCTCTTGCCACAATGGCACCGTGAAAAATCCGCACACACGCTGGAGACGCAAAGAAACAGGTGCACATCCACCCGACCGATGCAGCGAGCTGAGTCCAGAGCCGATGCCACATCTGACTGGAACGCCACCTCTGCCCGGAACTCCAAGGCTGCCCGGATGCCACATATGCCTTGAACGCCTCCTGTGCCACACGGTAACAATGACAGAGCTCAACATTCCGAAAGCGTCAATTTGCCTGCCGGATATACGAATTCACATACTACACCTGCCTGCGGTGAATTCATTACATTTGATGCATGTGCCGAGGATAGCCATCACGATACAGATTTTGATCCAGATATGCTGACTGATGAAGGAACATCCACTGGTTTGTACACTATCTGCTGTGTGGTAATGCAGCTAACATCCATTTGGAGGACCAGAGCAGCCTGTTGAGTGAACCTGCAAGTGATGGCGAGCATTGATCCAAAGAAATGGGATTTTTGATCGTGTTATTATCTACAATTAACGGACACTGTAAAATATATTTCAAAGGATATATTTTTATGTATTATTAAAGAACAAAGTAGTCATCAAGGAGAAACTAAATGAAAACCCTAGAAAGGCTGCCAAAACAATGTGAATGATAGACTACGCCAAATCAAATGATTCAATATTGTCGATATGCCCGTGGCAAAATGAGCATCAATGGAGCGTCAACAATTTCAGGTCATGTAAGTCTAGTAATTGAAAATTGTCTTGGTCGTGGTTATACATAATCGAAGTATAGGCTGCCTTTACAGGCAAATATTATAGCGACCAGCTCCCCACCTCGTCTTGAAAATCAGCGTCAACGCAGCGTCAACAATTTTTGGTCTTGTAAACAAGGTATTTGTAAAGTGATTTAATTGCTGTGTAGCATAACCATTGTATTGGCCACGTTTATAGGCAAAACAGCAAGCGACATAGTTACCACCCCATACTGAAAATGAGCGTCAACCGAGTGTCCACGATTTTTGGCTTTGCATCTTGGGTTTTCAAAGTGTTGAATAGTGAGAGTAATTCATATGTGCTGTATTGGCTGCCTTGTCAGGCAAAATAATGCGTGCGATGATTGTTACCCCATCATGACGATGAGCGTCAACGGAGTGTCAACGATTTCTGGTCTTCTCAGTAAGGTTATTACACAGTGATCTGGTAGTGATTACGCATAATGGATGTATTGGCTGCCTTTATAGGTAAAATAGACAGCGACATGGTCAATGCCCCATTCTGAAAATGAGCATCAACTGAGCATCAACGATTTTTGGCGTTGCATCTTGGGTAATCTAAGTGGCGATTGGTTGCAGACTTCCATAAATGAGATATTAGCCGCCTAGAATCCAAACCAACAGTGTCACGCTTTCTGCCCCATCCTGAAAATGAGTGTCAATGGAGCCTCAATGATTTGTGGTCTTTTACATTGGGTAATCAATGCATTGCGCAGATATATGAGATCATAACTGGACTATTGACTGCCTAAGTACTCTTAAATAGAAAACACAAAAGGCAAAACATTGATTCCAAAATAGCCAATCTCGCAACCTGCAAAGTGATCAAAAAGGTATTTCTGGATGTTATTTAACTGATTTTGATCAAATACAATTATCAAACAGCAAAAGCAAGAGCATTATATAAATCTACAGATGGACCCGCTAGACTACCGGCTGACAACCCCCTCCAATTCTGATGGGTTGGGAGATGTCCTGTGAACTGTACCCGAATTGACAGTTCAGATACATTGACGACCCAGACTGCGTATTTGCCGACAGTTTGGTTCGGACCCGGACCCGGACCTCAAGCGGCAGACCGGAAGCATTGCTAACACACAATCCTGCAATGATTCGGTATAAGTGCCAATATGGGGACTTCTGCAAGCACTTAATGAATACCAATCTAAAGTAGATTGCAGTGATGACAACAGAAAGTTTCTCTTGTCTGCTAACGATGTTCAGCAGACGATGTGCATGCTTATGGCGAAGAATGTGATATATATAACCCAGTTTATGAAGATAACTGATTGTGAGTTGACTTTGTTTTACCCCTCCCCTGCATTGGGTGGGGTGCAATGCAGCTGTGAATGTGATACCCTAACATGAGTTACCATGCTTTGAAACAAATATTCCTGAGGATCTGAATCACCCCCTGAAGCTTTGTGGAGAATCATCTGGATACATATTCACTGACCATTTCTGGAACATGGTCAACACTTCCTGGAAACATGGTATGTGCTTCATCTGCAAAAATATTATTTGACAATAGCTGACTGCTGGCTCACTATCAACAATATCACCAAATATCAATGAATAAAGGGCTGTTACTTGACGGGATTTTAACACCTGCAGACTGCAATTGACCAGAGCCATCATGATTCAACTTCAGCTGGTGGACCTGAATGGCCATCGATAAGCCAGTCAACAAATGATCTTCCTATAGACAATATACCTGGTGCACGACCGCCTGAAGATAGTCCCTACAATGAAACTATGGTCCCCCACGAGCCAGATCTTTCATGTACTCCTCATTCAACAACGCTAATGGCTCATATGGAAATAGTTGGAGTGGAAAATGCAGGGGGAAAGCATTTGCCATTGCAACTGGATGATACAACAAGCATCGCAAGTACTGGGAACTATGGAGTCCATGGCATCCATTTCGGTCCTCATACAACTTTTAACAGATTCAATCATTTACCCAGCAAATGAAACCATAGATAGATCAATGTCTGAGGTGTGGACAGGATACCTTCAGAATCGAATCATTCCAGATAGCAGTTGCCCTATGACAGCTGCTCTTTGAACTTGAGTTTGGGTTTGGCATTGATTATGGGATTCAACCTCATTCGCATATCATTGGATCATCGTACCATGGGGATTGTTCCAAATGCATACATTTCCTTTCAGATCATCTGCCAGGTCAGAAGCACATTGGTATGACTCCGGTGTTCCTTGATGTCTCGGAAACACTCCGAATATTGAGCATGTCGAACAGGCGGGATTGGTGGTGGGATATGCATGATCAGCGTCATGCTGGAGGGATGATTGAGCCCGTCATCTGTGCATCTTACAAGACTCATTTCACCAATTTTTCAGGCAATCAGCATGCCTGGCTGCTGTATCTCACAAGTGGTAATATTGAAAAGAATAACTGCAGCATAACTACAAAGCGCACCAGGATACTGGTAGCGCTAATGCTATGTTTCCCAAACTATGGCAAAAGTGCTGACAAGGCATGGCATCCCATGGTTGGAACTTTGATATCCCAACTCAGTAATGTTGACATCACTGGTCTTGGCTTGAATTGGGATTGTGCTGATGGATTCCAGAGACAACGTTATTCTCTTTTGGCTTCCTGGGGCGATGTATATCCAGACAAAGTCATGATTGCTCTAGTGTCATATGGCACATGCCCATTGTGTGAAATTTCTAATGATGCACTGATTTGACATTCTACTTTTGGACCACTGCATAACTCAAGAGATGAGCCTGATTACACAGAGCTTCTGGATGAAATGGATATTGATACTCTGCACACTATTGGTCTGCATACAATTCGCAACCAGTTCTGGCAATACCCACTCTGAAATGTCCATCAGCTTTGGCCGCCTGATGAATTGCATTAGCTGCTCCTGGGTGTAGTTTAAGACTTATTGCACTGGCAGCTGAAATACCAGAAAGCTAGAAATGTCAAGCATCAATTGGACAATCAACTCACATTGGTACCATGATAACCAGGCTTCCAGTGCTTCTTTAAACCATTCTATTACCTGGAAAGTGGCTCCTGGCAGATAAAAGAGATCTGAGGCATGCTCAGAACACTGGTAGTGAATTCAGCTCCAATTCTTGACTCCTCCAAGGATGATGACATCAGCAAAAAGTGGAAAAGGTATTCTGAGCATTCTGAGCATTTTGAAGGATTGTGAAAGTCAAGTTCGCGTTTATTCGATTTTGTCGGGTGCAGTTATACCAATCATACTGAGTGATATTGCATCCACAATATGACGGGATTTTCAAACTTGGTATAGTGTTCCAAAATAGGTATAGCCTAGTTGGATACATTTCTTAATTGATTAAAGTCAGCTACTTTTATTTTTGAAAAATGTAATGA